>Ga0187892_10000061_pt1 | contig 233635 bp, 227 predicted proteins | sample MA1701073metaG_FD_139345 | JGI IMG/M metagenome (GOLD analysis project Ga0187892, IMG submission 139345) | Bio-ooze microbial communities from a basaltic lava cave in the Kipuka Kanohina Cave System on the Island of Hawaii, USA - MA170107-3 metaG ... | reverse complement strand
CTGCAGCCGCTCGTGCTGGCGTGCGCCCTGATGGCCGGGGCGGTCCTCCTGGTGCAAATGCTGGCCGCCCGTTCGGGGGCCGCACCGCTGGTTCGGCTCGCGATCGCGATTCCCGTTGGCGTTGTCGCCTACCTCCTGGCGGTGACGGTGCTCAAGCGGGAGCTGGTTGCGGGGGTCTGGGCGACGGTGATGGGCCAGTGGCGTCCCCGCCGGAGCCGGCTGGCGGAGGAGGCGGGGTAGGGGGGTGCGCGCGAACGGAGGGCCTCCCACCGTTCTGGCCGTGGTCATGACCTACAATCGCCGGGAGGTCCTGCGCCGCTGCTTGGAGGCCATCCGGGCACAGACCCTCCGGCCCGCCGGTGTACAGCTCCTGGACAACGGTTCCACCGATGGGACCATCGAGATGGTGGCCAGCGACTTTCCGGAGGTCCGCGTCCACGGGACCGGGGAAAACCTGGGGTCGGCGGGGGCGATCCGGGAAGCGCTGCGCGTGGCCCTGGAGACTGCACCCGACTACGTCTGGTTCTTCGACGATGACGTCGTCGCCCACCCGTCCTGCCTGGAGATTCTGTTACGGGAGATACGCAGCCTGGAGCCGGATGTTCGCGTCGGCGTCCTTCGCCCAATGGTGCGCGACCCCCACACCGGCGAGGTAGGCGGGGGCGCCACCCCACACGGCGCCCTGCTGTCAGGCGCGATGGCGCGAGTCGTGGGTCTGCCTCCCGGAGATACCTTTATGGAACTCTCCGATCCTATCTACAATGCGATGATCCGGAAGCACGGCTACCAGATCCTGCGGGTCCCCTTCGTCCTCGCGGAACACCAGGTGCGCAACGAGAAGTCACTGCGTCAGGTGGTTCGCGAGGGGTTCTCGGTGACCCCTTGGCGGCTCTACTACGCCGTGCGGAACCGCATCTGGCATAGCGTGTACAAGGAGCATTCCCCGCGCCAGTTTGCCCGCACTGTGGCGATCGCCCTGCGGACGCTCTTCCTGCTTACACTCTTCGGTCGGCCGCGACGCGGCCACCTGATGGTGATCCGCGGGCTCATCGACGGCATGCTCGGGCGCCTGGGACGCCGCGTGGAACCCACCTACTGATGAGAATGACCGTGGACGTGGCACCGCACGCCTTCAGCATTCGGGAGTACCGCTCAGAGGACGAAGACGTCGTCCTGCGTCTCCTCCGGCTGGTCCTGGGGGAGGGCGGCGCCTTCGCGCGGACCCTGGAGTTCTTCCGGTGGAAGCACGTCGACAACCCGTGGGGCCCGTCCCAGATCCTCCTGGCCGATGGGTCCGAACTGCTCGGCGTGCGGGCATTCATGCGCTGGGGCTTTCGGACTCCCCAGGGTCAGGCCCGCGCCGTCCGTGCCGTCGACACCGCGACCCATCCCGGCTTCCGTCGCCTCGGCATCTTCTCCCGCCTCACGAAAGCGTCGCTGGGACGGGCGGCGGCGGATCGCGTCCACCTCATCTTCAACACGCCCAACGCGGCGAGCATGGCCGGGTACGTGAAACTGGGGTGGCAGATGGTCGGGCATCCCCGACTGATGATCCGCGTCCTCAACCCGGCACGACTCTCCCTCGGCCTCCTCTCCCGGCGCCGGCGCCGGCTCACGGAGGCGGAGATCGGCGGGTTCTTTCGCCGTCCCACTCAGTCGGTGGAGGACCTTCTGGCGAAGGGGGACCGTCTCGAGCGGATCCTACGGCTGGACGACGAGCTCTGCCGTGAGGGCATACGCACGGAACGCTCACTGGAATTTCTCCGCTGGCGGTACGTCGACGCCCCCTCACTCCGCTACTTCGCCTTCTGGGAGGGGAGGGTCCCGGTGACCGCGGCGCTGATCTTCCGCCCCAACATCCGCCGCGGACTGCGCGAGATCATGCTCGTCGAGTTCCTGATGGGATATGGGGCGGCCCGAGAGGTGGACGTCCTCATGCATGGGCTCGCCCGAGCGGTCCGCGCCGACTACATGCTCGCCGCGGCGACGCCGGGAACCGAACACTGGGGCCTGCTGCGCCGGGCGGGGTTCCTCCCGCTTCCGGAGCGCGCCGGGCCCAACTTCGTCGTTCACCCGTTGAACTGGCCGCCCGCCGCTCCTGATCCCTCCCGCTTGCAGCACTGGCGCCTTTCTCTGGGAGACCTGGAGCTCTTTTAGATCGCCATGGACAACGGGCGCCTAGCAACGTTTCTCTTCACGGTCGACGCGGACTGGATCCCGGGATCGCACCGCGGCCTCGAGCGGCTACTGGATCTCTGTGCCCGCCTGCGGGCGAAGGCGACGATCTTCACGACCGGAAAGTTCGCTCTGGCCTATCCCGACCTGATCCAGGGCGCGCACGCGGACGGCCACGAGATCGGCACACACGGCTGGCAGCACCCGATGCCCGCGACTCGTTTCGAGAACTACCGCCTGGCACCGGATGCCCAGCGCCGCGAGTGGCTGTCGCGGGCGACGGAGGCGATCGCCCACGTGACATCGGTGGAGCCACGCGCCTTCCGCGCGCCGTTTCTCTGGATCGACGGGCGGACGTTCCGCCTCCTCGAGGAATTCCGCTACCACATCGACTCCTCGATCCCGACGCGTCGCTTTGACGGCCTCGTCGGCATGGTCAACTACCCGCACTACTTCTGGGCGGCCCTGGAGCCTTACCACCCCCACCTGGATCGGCCGCACCGGCGCGGGAACAGCTCGATCCTGGAGGTGCCCCCCTCCGCCTACCTCCTCCCGCTCAACATGAGCACGCTGCGGTTCCTCGGCCTGCGGACTTCGCTGCTCCTGCTCCGGGTGCTGGCCCGCCGTTCACCCGTCCTCAACTTCTATTGCCATCCGTGGGAGTTCGTCTCGCCCGACGACGGGCTGGAGTTTCCGGCCGACGCGCCGCTGCGACACCGGCGCGGGACCGGTCCTCACCTCCTCGAGCCGTTGGGCACCTTTCTGGAGGCCGTTCTGCATCATGGGTTCCGCTCGGGAACCGTCAGCGAGGTCGCGGCGTCAGCGTGGTGACGCCCCGGGCCATGCTGCTGCGCCTGGCCAAGCTCTCGGCGATTCCCCACGGGCTGCTCTTCGGGGAACGTCGCCCGGGGTTGATCATCCTGGCCTATCACCGCGTGGGAGGGGAGACCGCCAGCGAAATCGACGTGCCCGTCGGGCTATTCGAGCGACAGATGGCCCACCTGCGGGAGCACTACACGGTCGTCCCCCTCGACCTCGTCATTGGGGACCTGCAGAAGCTCCTGGCGGCGGGCCACGATCTCATCGCCGTCACCTTCGACGACGGCTCCGCCGACGTCTACGAGCACGCCTTTCCCGTGCTCCAGCGGTACCAGCTCCCGGCGACGGTCTACCTGGCCACCGCATACATAGACGAACGACGGCCATTTGATTTCGGCACGTACCGCGGCGGGGGAGATCACCCCCAGCCGCTGAGCTGGCCACAGGTGCGGGAAATGGCCGGCTCGGGGTTGGTCACGATCGGCGCGCACACGCACACCCACATCGACCTCACCCGCGTACCGGTGGAGACGGGCCGGGAGGAACTGGAGCGTTCACGCGGCCTGATCGAGGACCGGGCGGGGACGATGGCCCGCCACTTCGCCTACCCCTGGGGGGCGGTGACGCCCGCGGCCAGGGCGCTCGTCGCAGAGTACTTCTCGACCGGTGTCCGGGGAGGGACGGCGAAGAATATCCCCGGGACGATCGACCGGATGGCCATGTGGCGGCGGCCGATCCAGCAGGGCGACGGTTTTGCGTTGTTCCGCCTCAAACTCCGCTCCTATCTGGACGGTGAAGAGGCGCTGCGGGGAATAGCGGCCCGCTGGCGGCACAACGGGCAGGAGCGATGGTCCGAGGGGAGGCCGCTCGCCACATGAAACTCGTTCACGTGACGACCTCGGACCTCAGTCTGCGTTTCCTGCTCCGGGAACAGCTCATCGCGTTTCGCCAGGCGGGGTTCAACGTCATCGGGGTGAGCGCACCCGGACCGTGGGTGCCGGAGCTGACTCGGGACGGTATCCCGCACGTCGCGGTGCCCGCACTGCAGCGACGGTGGGCCCCGGCGGCGGACCTGCGCGCGTTCGTCGCCCTCGTCCGGGTCTTCCAGCGCCACCGTCCGGTGGTGGTGCACACGCACACGCCCAAGGCCCGCATCCTGGGCCGGCTGGCCGCCCGCGCCGCCGGCGTGCCGATCGTAGTCAATACCTTCCACGGTCTGTACGGGATGGAGGGGGCCGCCCGGCAGTGGTTCTTTGCCCTGCTCGAGCGCGTGGCCGCGCGGTGGTCGGACTTCGACTTCTCCCAGGCGCGCTCGGACCTGGACACGCTGCACCGGCGGCGTATCGTCTCTCCGTCGCGCTCTGCCTACCTGGGCAACGGCGTGAACCTGCAGGTGTTCGACCCGGACCGGGTCGACCGTGCGCGCATCCGGTCGGCACTGGACATCCCGCCGGACGCGGTGGTCGTGGGCACGGTCGGGCGCCTCGTCTGGGAGAAGGGATACCGCGAGCTCTTCGCGGTGGCCGAGCAGCTGCGGCAGGAGAATCCGCGGACCCTCTTCCTGGTCGTGGGCCCGGACGAGCCGCGTAAGCGGGACGGGATTCCCGCCGCTGTCGTCGAGGACCTGTCGCGACGCGCGGTCGCGCGCTTCCTGGGGATGCGCACGGACATGGTGGAGATGTACGCGGCCATGGACGTCTTTGTCCTGCCCTCATACCGCGAGGGATTCCCGCGCGCCGCCATCGAGGCGGCGGCGATGGGCAAACCCCTGATTCTCACCGACCTGGGCGGGTGCCGCGAAGTTGTGGCTGAGGCCGCGAACGGCTACCTCTTCCGCCCGGGTGATGCGCCCGCGCTTCTCGACCTGGTACGCTGCCTCGTCGGATCCGGTGAGCTGCGGGCGCGCTTCGGCAGCGAGAGCCGCCGGCGGGCACTCGCCGAGTTCGACGAGCGCCGCGTGATCGCGAGAACACTCGATGTGTACCGGCGCCTCATTGAAGAACGGCGGAGCAGGGTGGTCCATGCCTCTCAGGAGAGCGCGGCGGGAGGATAGCGCCGCCATCGCGGCGCTGCACCGCCTGGAGCTCCCCGGCGCACTCTTCACGCGCCTGGGTGATGCCTTCATGGTGGCCTTCTACCGCTACCTCATCGACTCTCCCATCGCGTTCGCCTTCGTCGCCGAGGGGGAAGGTCGTCTCCTGGGCTTCGCGGCCTGCGTGGTGCGCTGGCGCGGATTCTACCGCGGGTTCATGCGCCGCCACCTCTGGCTGGCGGCGCGCGTCGCGTTGGCGAGCCTCCGCGGTGGGCGTTGGCGGCGGCTGCTGGAAGTGTCCCGGTACGTCACCGCGGGCGATCTTCCCGATGCAGAGCTCCTTTCCCTGGCTGTGGACAGAAGGGCACGCGGGATGGGCGTCGGGCGGGACCTCACCCGGCGGGTCCTGGAGGAGTTCAGAGCCCGCGGGGCTGGGCGAGTGCGCGTTACCTCCGCGGAGGCGAACGCGCCGGCGACCCGCGTCTATCTCGACGCCGGGTTCCAGAAACAGGCCCGGCTGGAGATGCATCCCGGCGAGGTGGCGAACGTCTTTGTCATCTCGCTGAACAACAAAGAGGCCGCCCTGCGGCAGGAGAGGTGAGGCAGGCGTGACGGAATACCCCCCTTACCCACAGCAACAGGTATCGACCGCCCCCTTCTGGCCCGTATTCACGCTCGCGCTGGCGATCGCCGTCTACCTCGGCGTCGGCATCACGCCGGAGCCGGACTTCCTTGCCGGCGCTATCCTGGTGGGCCTCACCTTCCTCTCCCTGTTCATCTTCACCCGAGTCTCCGCTGGAGATCCCGAGGCCGGGCTGTTGTTCAAGGTGCTTGTGTTCGCGTGGCTCTTCAAGATCGGAGCCACGTTCATCCGGCTGCACTTGATCCTCAATGTCTACGGAAGTGGTGATGCCCTTGCCTACGACCAGGCCGGGCAGACCATCGCGGCGCTGCTGGCCCAGGGGCGCTTCCCGGAACTCCCCGAGATCTGGGGCACCGAGTTCGTCGAGCTGTTCACGGGCTTCCTCTATCTCATCATCGGCCCCTCGCTGCGGGGGGCGTTCTTCCTCTGCGCCTATCTCGCACTGATCGGGATGCTCCTGCACTACAAGGCGTTCGTCACCGCCTTCCCCAACGGCAACCGTCGCCTCTTCATGTTCCTGGTCTTCTTCTACCCCTCCGTGATCTTCTGGCCTGGCAGCCTGGGGAAGGACTCGTTGATCGCGTTCTGTCTGGGCCTGACAGCCTACGGTGCGGCCCGGCTGTACCGCGACGGCATGCGGCTGGGGACCATGCTGCTGTTGGTCCTCGGCTTGGGGGGCACGTTGATGGTTCGTCCGCATGTGGCCGCCATCGCCGCCGTCGCGCTGGTCGCCGTCGTGCTGCTCCGACCCATCCACGCCGGGATGTTGACCCCCTTTATCCGTCTGGGCGCCCTCGCGCTCTTCGGCGTGCTCGCCGCGCTGGTCGTGCAGACCGCCGGGTCCTTTATCGGTGTGGAGGACCTGTCGGCCGAAGAGATCGCCGGATTCGCGGAGGAGACCGTGGGCCAGACGGCGCAGGGCGGTTCGGCGTTCACGCCGACGGGTCTCCCGACGTCGCCGCAGGCCGTCCTTCTGGCCGTCCCGAACGTGCTGTTCCGGCCATACCCTTGGGAGGCGAGGAGCCTCCTGATGCTCGCGTCGGCGGCAGAGGGCATGCTGCTGGCGGGTTTGCTGCTGTGGCGCTTCCGCAGCGTCCTCCGCGCCATCCTGGAGGCCCGTCGGCACGGGTACCTCGCGTTCTCCGTCGTCTACGCCGCCCTCTTCATCTTCTTCTTCTCGGTCATCGGGAACTTCGCAATCCTGGCGCGGCAGCGTGTCCAGGTGCTGCCGTTCGTCTTCGTCTGGATTGCGTACCAAACCTGGAAGGCGCGTGCGGAGATGGGTACGTCCCCGCCACAATGATTCTGGTCGGCCCCGATCGCCAACCTGGTGTTGTCGCGGTCGGCGGGCCGGTGGCTGCGTTCGTGGTCACCTGCCGCCGGCCGACGGAGCTGCACGCCACTCTCGCCGCGGTCTACTCCCAGCGCCGGCGGCCGGACGCCGTCGTCGTGATCAACCGCGACCCCGACCACGACATCGGCGATGCCCTCTGGGAGGAGTTCCCAAGCGTGCAGGTGGTCAACCTGTTGGAGCAAGTCGGGCCGGCGGGCGGGATGGCCGAGGCGCTGTACCTGGTCAGCCGCTGCGCCTACAGTTGGGGATGGCTGCTCGACGATCACGCCGTCGCCGCGCCCGATGCCTTGGAAGAGTTGCTCGCGGCGGCATCTGCGCTGCGCGGGGAGGGGCGCGCCGTCGGTTTGCTCGCGCCCTGTGGCGCGGCCGCGGCCCGGGCCGCGCTGGGCTTCTGGCGCCACCGCGTGGTCCCAGTCCCGTCCGCGCTGGTGCTCCGCCAGATCGAGCCTGTGGCGGTGGACGTGGCCGGCTGGGTGGGCCTGCTCGTCCACCACAGCGTCGTGGATCAGATCGGGTATCCGCGCTTCGAGTTCTTCTCCAGCTTCGACGACTACGAGTATTGCCTGCGCGCGCGCCATGCGGGCCTGGAGATCGTCGCCGTCCCGACGAGCCGTGTGGCCTCCCTGGACCTGCCGCCGCGCACGCTGCCGGCGCCGGTCGATCCGCTGGAGGAGTACTATGCCGCCCGCAACACCGCCTTCGCAGCCTGGCGCGCCATCCACAGTCCCTGGGCGGTGGCCTTCCATCTCTGGCGCCAGTGTCTCCTCGCGGTGCGCGACCTGCTGCTGGCAGACCAGAAACGCCGCCGTCTGCGCATTCGGTTGCGGGGCATCCGGGACGGCCTGCGCGGGCGTCTCGGCCCCATCCGCGAACGGGAATCCTGATGCCGAGAGCCCTCGAGCTCCTCATCGCGCTGGCGGCCCTGGCCGTCCTCTCGCCGCTGATCGCGGCCGTCGCGGTGGTAAACTGGGCCCTCACCCGCCGGGTGCTCTTCCGGCAGACGCGACTGGGCCGGGGCCTCGCGCCCTTTGTCATGCTCAAGTTTCAGACGATGGTAGACTCGTCCGGCGGGGGGACCGTGACGGTCGCCGATGACCCGCGTCTTACCGTAATCGGGAAGGCGCTGCGGACGGTGAAGCTCGACGAGCTGCCGCAACTGGTCAACGTCATCCGGGGAGAGATGGCCCTCGTCGGGCCCCGCGCGCTGCCGGCGAGCGAATGGGCGCGCATCCCCGGGGAGCTGGCCGCGCGCGTCACCAGGGTGCGCCCCGGCATGACCGGGCTGGCCACGCTCGCCCTCGCCGACGAGGAGCGCCGGCTGGCCGCCCTCTCCGATCCGGAGGAGATCTACTTCCGCGAACTCCTCCCGCGCAAGATGGCGCTCGAGGCGGTATATGCGGCCCGCCGGACGATCGGGCTTGACCTGCTCCTCCTGGCCTTGACGCCGCTGGCCGTCGTGGCCCCCGGACTCTGCCGCTCCCTGCTCCGGCGGGTCCTCCCCGAGACGGCTGCGCTGGCGGCCGCGGCGGAGGAAGGTCTGCCAGGGGCGCGTTCGGGGCATGCCACGGTAGCGCCGGGGGGCCGCTGATGATTCCGTTTTCCCGTCCCGATCTCAGTGAGCTGGAGGTGGAGGAGGTCCTCGGCGTGCTGCGGACCCCGGTCCTCAGCCTCGGCCCGAAGGTGCGCGAGTTCGAGGAGCGCATGGCGGCGATGCTGGGCATCCGGCACGCCATCGCGGTCAGCAGCGGCACCGCGGGGTTGCACCTGGCGGTCCGCGCGGCCGGGTTGAGGGAGGGCGAGGAGGTGTTGACCACGCCCTTCAGCTTCGTCGCGTCGGCGAACGTGATGCTCTTCGAGCGCGCCCTGCCCGCGTTCGTGGACGTGGAGGAGGAGACGCTCAACCTCACCCCAGTCGCGGTGGAGGATGCGATCGAGTCCCGCTACCTCCGGACGCCGCGCGGTCTGACGAGCCGCCGGAGCGGCCGCCGGCTGGCCGGGATTCTTCCGGTCGATGTCTTCGGGCACCCTGTGGACATCGAGGGGCTGCGTGAGGTGGCCGACCGCCACGGCCTCTGGCTGGTGGAGGATGCGTGCGAGGCGCTGGGATCGGAGGTCCTCCTGCATCGGCGCGGGGCCTGGGTGAAGGCGGGGACCCATGCAGACCTGGCTGTGTTCGCCTTCTACCCGAACAAGCAACTGACCACGGGGGAGGGCGGCCTGATCGTCACCAATGACGATGAGCTGGCCGAGCGCTGCAGGGTCGGACGCAACCAGGGACGGGCGGTGGGATCGCCCTGGCTGGAGCACGCGGCGCTGGGCTACAACTATCGGATGGACGAACTCTCTGCCGCGTTGGGCGTGGGGCAAGCCCGCCGTTTCGAGGAGCTTACCGGCCGCCGCGCGGCGGTGGCCGCATGGTACGCGGAGGCGCTGAAGGGGATCCGGGCGGTGCGGCGGCCCGCCGTCGCCCCCTGGGCGCGTGTCAACTGGTTCGTCTACGTCGTTCGGTTGATGCCGGGCCTCGACCGCGACGCCGTGGCCCGCCACCTGTCGCAGCGGAGCGTGGAAACCCGAGTGTACTTCCCGCCCATCCATCTGCAGCCGCTCTACCGTGACCGGTTCGGATACGCGACGGGCATGTTCCCGATCGCCGAATCGGCGGGGCGTGACGCCCTCGCCCTCCCGTTTTTCAATGGGCTCACGCGGGAGCAGGTGAACGCGGTCGCGGCGGCGCTACGCGAAGGAGTGGAGGCGCATGTGGCGCGTGAGACTGCCTAAGCCGACTCCTCGGATCCGCACCGCGGTCTTCCTGGTCGGGGATCTCCTCATCTGGGCGGCGGCGCTGTATGGCGCATTCCTCATCCGGTTCGAGGGAGTGGTCCCCCCCCCCCATCTCGCCCGACTGCCGCTGTACATGCTCATCTTCATCCCGCCGAAGGTCGCCTGGCACGCGTTCTACCGCCTCTACCGGGTCTCCTGGCGGCTGATGGGCGTCACCGACCTGCTCAACGTCTGGAAAGCCAATTCGCTGGGATGGCTGATCGCCGTCGCCGGACTCTACATCCTGCGCCCGTGGGTCGGAACCGGGATCACCAGCCGCAGCGTGCTGGTGCTGGACTACCTCTTGAGCGTGGGAGGGATTGCCATCTTTCGGTTCGGTCGCCGGCTCTGGGACCTGCAGCGGGACGGGCTACGGCGGCGCGGGCGGCGAGACGTGGCGGCGCGGCGGGTGCTGCTGGTGGGGGCAGGAGCGGCGGGGGAGCGGCTGGCCCGGGCGATGCTGGATGATCCGCGGTACCTGCCGGTAGGGTTCATCGACGACGATCCCAACAAAGACCGGAACTACGTGCACGGCTTGCGGGTCTTTGGGGACCGGCGCGCCATCCCTGACGTAGTGCGGGGGGAGCGAGTGGAAGAGATCGTGATCGCGATCCCCTCGGCCTCCTCGACGATGCTACGGGGCATCGTGGACTGGGCGCGGCAGAGCGATGCGCGGCAGATCCGCGTGCTCCCGGGGGTCCACGAGCTCTTGACTGGCAAGGCGCGCCTACAGGACGTGCGGGAGGTCGAAGTGGACGACCTGCTGGGGCGGAAGACGGTCGAGGTGGATCTCGCCGCCCTCGGCGCCTGGCTGCAGGGCCGGCGGGTGCTGGTAACGGGAGCGGCGGGATCCATCGGCGGGGAGCTGGTGCGGCAATTGAGGCGCTTTCCCTGCGCCGAGATCCTGGCGCTGGACGTGAACGAGTCAGGCCTATTCGAACTGGACGAGCAGGTGGGGCGCCTGGAGAGTACCGCGCCGGTGCGGTCGGTGATCGCGGACATCCGGGACCGGGACAAGGTGGAGTGGGTACTCCGCCAGTCGGCGCCGCACGTGATCTTCCACGCGGCGGCGTACAAACACGTGCCTCTGATGGAGCGGCACATGGAGGAGGCCGTCAAGACCAACGTCCTGGGCACGTTCATCATGGCCGAGGCGGCGGTACGGGCCGGGGTGCAGACCTTCGTGCTGATTTCGACCGACAAGGCCGTCCAGCCCAACAGCGTGATGGGGGCGAGCAAGCGGGTGGCGGAGCGGGTGATGCAGGCGCTGTCTGCGCGGGGGAAGACGAGGTTTCTGGCGGTCCGCTTCGGCAACGTGATGGGGAGCCGGGGTAGCCTCATCCCCGTCCTGCAGGAGCAGATTCGGCAGGGCGGGCCGATCACGCTGACCCATCCGGACATGCGCCGCTACTTCATGAGCATCGCGGAGGCGGTGCTGCTGGTGCTGCAGGTCGTACGCACCGATCGGCAGTCGGGTATCTTCGTGCTGGACATGGGGGAGCCGGTGCGCATCGTCGATCTTGCGACCGAGTTGATCCGTATGTCCGGGTTGGAGCCGGACAAGGATATCACCTTCGTCTTCACGGGTGTGCGCCCGGGGGAGAAGATGGAAGAGGAGCTGGCCGAGGCGGACGAGCTGATGATGCCGACTGTGTTCGAACGGATCTACGAGATCAAAGTGGACGGCGTAGCAAACGAGATGGCGCTCCGCCTGGCCCTGCAGGAACTGGAACGGCTGGTCAGGGCGATGGATGGGGACGGCATCAGGGCGGCGCTGAATCATCTGGCAGGCAAGGAGTGGCTGGCTCCGCCCACCACCGCGCTTCCCTCGGCCTGAGCCGGCCAAGCGATGCAGCGCGCCGCCTTAGTCCTCGGCCTCGCGGTCCTCGCTCTCGCGCTTCTGGCCCACCAGACAATCCTACAGGCGGTCGGGGATTTCCTGGCACCGGAAGATGCGCTCACGTCGGTCGACGCGGTGATCGCGATCAGCGGCGACGGGCGGGAACGCGTGGGGACGGCGGCCGACCTCTTCCGCCGCGGCTACGCCCCATGGCTCATCGTCAGCGGGGGACCGGCGCTGGCCGGCCGCCCCTCCGGGAGCGCCCAGGAGCTGGCGCGATTTGCCCGAGAGTTCGGCGTTCCGACGGCACGGATCTTGTTCGACGAGCAGGCCACCTCGACGGTGGAGAACGCCCGCGGGAGCGCCCGGGTCATGCAGCAACACGGCCTGCGAACGGCCATTCTAGTGACGTCGCCCTATCACATGCGCCGGTCGATCATAATCTTTCGATCGGCCTTTGCGCCCCTCGGGCTACGTGTCCTGGCATATCCGGTCCAGAAGAGTTTCTTCAGCCTCAAGGGGTGGTGGAAAACGCCGCAGCGGCGTGAGTTCGTGCTCCGCGAGTATCTCAAGCTCCTCGCATTCTTGGTCGGGATCCGTTGATCGGACGCGACCGTGCGTCATCGACTAATGCCCGGTCAATCTATCATCTGGCGGATAGACAGGGTTCCGACGGTGCCTGATAGAATGTCGAAAATAGCCCATTCAGACTAGATTTTCCGATCGTCTTCTGCGCAGGGTTGGTGTTGTGGGCAAGACCTGCGACGGGGGCCAGATTAGACGTGTTTGGGCTCCGGTCAAGCTGCCGCAGGAAGGATTGAAGCGTTGATCCGAGAGGGGGAGAGGCTCTCATGGAGAGGAAGGCGCTGATTTCAGACCGGAGGCTCGAAGTGCTTGCCCGCTACGCCCAGGCCGGTCTCGCCGCAGCTCTGGTGATCCAGGCGGCGCATGTCGTGGAGCACGTCGCACAGGTGGTACAGAAGTTCGTGCTCGGGTACACGGTCGCTCCGGGGTTCCTGGGATCCGTCTTCGACCTGGAGTGGGTGCACTTCACCTTCAACACCGCCCTCGAACTCGCCCTGATCGTCATCTTCGTCTGGTGGCGCCGCAGCAATCTGGGCCGCGTCCCCCTCATCCTCACGGCGGCCGTCCTGTTCCAGGGGTATCACGCCTTCGAGCACGTCGTGAAGATGTACCAGTACTACGCGCTCGGGATTACCGTGGCACCCAAAGGGATCTTGGGCTACATCTTCCCGCTGATCTGGCTCCACTTCTCCCTCAACCTGATCACGCTGGCTCTCATGCTTGGAGCCTGGCTGAAGATTCGCCCGCGGGAGGCGCAGACGATGGTGCCGGCCTGACGGCACGATCGGCTTCACGCCCGAAATCCCCAGGGAGCGCGTCTGACGGACACGCTCCCTGGGCTTTCCAAGCGGCATCATGAGGAGGTGGACAGATGAAACGCGGCATTCCGATTCTCGTGGCGGCGGCCCTCATCGTCGTTGCGTTCACAGCCGGGTACTTCGCCCGTTCGAGCAATCCCCGCGCGAACGACCTCTTGGGGGGCCAGCCTGTGATGGCGCAGCCTCAGCCCACTCCGCCTCAGCCCACGCCGCAAGCATCGCCCCGGAAAGGAGGGCAGGGGCAGCAGCAGGGTGAGAAGGGGCAGCGGGGCGAGGTCGTGGGGACGCTCGAGGTGGTGCGAGACAAGACGCTCGTGGTGAAGGTCGCGCAGTCCCGTGGCGTCCAGGTGGATTCACGAGGCACGGTGACGGCCGAGCTGAGTCCCACCGCAACCCTCCTGCGTGAGATCTCTGTAGCGGACCTGAAGAAAGGGAGCAACCTCACCGTCAGAGGGGTGATGGTGGACGGCAAGTTCGTGATCAACCAGGTGGTCGTAGAGCGATAGGATCGTCCAGAGCCGGCGAACGTCGGAGCCCCTGGGCCAGGCGCGCCCGGGGGCTCCGCGCGTTTAGTACACGCTGTTGTGAGCGATACGGAACTCGCGGAGGTCTTCGTTGGCTTTCAACGCCGCGTAGAGCCAGATCAGAGGTAGGAGGAGCCCCCCGCTCACCAGGAGGAGCCCCAGGAGGATCGCCGCGTGCACCCAGAGGCCGTTGACGATGTACCAGAGGGGGCCGAGGATCGCCGCCGTCCAGTTCCAGCTGAGCTTGGCGGGAAAGGGGCGGCCGTACAGCGTCGCAGCCGGCGCGGATGACCCCGGCACGGGGATGGTCCCGGCGAGGGCCTGCCTGATCCGCTTTCCCGCCGCCGAAGGTGAGTAGCCCACCCAGAGGGCCACGTCGAGAATCAGCAGCAGGACGGCGGTGGAGGTCCAGAACGGCAGACCCCGAGAGAGGCCCCGGTACAGGCACAGGCCCGCCATGAGCAACAGCGCAGCCCCGCCGATCCAGAGCAGCAGGGCCGATCCCCGCTCGCCGCCTCGAGCGCGCACGTCCTTCATGAACGCTCAGCGGGCGGCCTGCGATCTGATCGCGTACAGCTTCCAGGCCAGGAGCAGGACGCCGGCGCCAGCGAGGGCCGCCACGATGGAAGCGGGAAGCGATTCTCGCCTGCCATAGGTCAATGCCAGCCAGCCTCCGATGACGCCACCAACCACCCCGACGATCAAGGGTGTCCAACCCCCTCTTTCGTCTTTGAGCACCATCCGCAGGAAGAAACCCGCGGCCAGACCGACAACCACCCAGATCAGGATATTCAACGCCTCCACCCCTTCCTTGTTCGGATTCCTCTCCTGTGGTCCGAACCCGGCATCTCAGATGTTCCTGTGCGGAGGAAAGGTTCCTGCACGAAGATCCCGCCTTATGGTTGCCAGCGCGTCTCGGTAGAGGTGTGGAGCGGGGAACGGGAATCGAACCCGCATCACCGGCTTGGAAGGCCGGAGCTCTACCATTGAGCTACCCCCGCGCGCAACGTGCGGCGGCGAAGCGATGGGCCGAATCTCGGATCAGTATAGGCGCGAAACGCAGACAGGGGCAAGCTTTCCGCCGTCGCCGTGAGGGTGAGAGCAGGAATCGATGCAGAGACACCGAAGACGAGCCGTGCCGCACCATTGGGTGTGAGATTTCCCCCCGAGAGGTGAGTGCATGAACAAGGAGGAGTTGGTGGAGCGCATCGCGACCAAGACCGGCCTCACCAAAAAGGACGCCCTGGACGCGGTCAACACGACGCTGGACACCGTGACGATCTCCCTGAAGAAGGGGGAGAAGGTGACCCTCGTCGGCTTCGGGACCTTTCTGGTGCGGCGGTTGCGCGCCCGCGACGGCCGCAACCCCCAGACCGGAGCCCGCATCAAGATCCCGGCCAAGAAAGTCCCTCGGTTCACCCCAGGGAAGGAACTCAAGGCGGCGATCAAGTAACGGCCGGCTCCCGGACCGAAGAGCCCGAAGGCGGGCCGGTCTGGCCTGCCTTCGTCTTTTTGGATCAGGCACGGAGTGGATCGCTGAGATGATCTCGCGGCGGGAGGTCCCACAGTATTGACCGCCCGGCTGCTCGACGGCCGCGCCCTGGCCGCCGAGACCGAGCGCGCCCTGGCCGCGGAGGTGGCGCGAATCACTCCCCGTGTGGGGATCGCGCCGGGACTGGCCGCCGTCCTCGTCGGGTCGTTCGCTCCCTCCGTCACCTACGTGCGGCGCAAAGCGGAGGCCTGCGGTCGCGTGGGCTTCCGATCGGAGGTCTTTGCTCTGGCGGAGGAGAGCACGCAGCGCACGGTGGAAGAGCTCATCGCCGAGCTCTCCGCCCGCCCCGACATCCACGGCGTCCTCCTCCAGGAGCCGCTCACGGCTGGGCTGGACGCCCGCGCCGCCCTGGCGCGGCTCGATCCCCGCAAAGACGTGGACGGCCTGACCGCCGTCAGCCAGGCGGCGCTGCTGGCGGGGACTCCCGGGCTGCGTCCCGCCACCGCCCGGGGGGTGATGGCCCTCATCGCCGAGGCGGGACTCGATCCGGCAGGGCGGGAGGCTGTGGTCGTCGGCCGCAGCCTGCTAGTCGGCCGGCCGACCGCCCTCCTGCTGCTGGCGGCGCACGCCACGGTGACAGTCTGCCACTCGCGCACTCCGGAGTTAGGCGGCGTGACGGCGCGCGGGGAGATCCTCGTCGCGGCCGCGGGACGGCCGGGACTGATCACGGGGGCGATGGTGCGGCCCGGGGCGGTCGTGATCGACGTCGGCATTACCCGGCGGAACGGCCGGCTGGTGGGTGACGTCGAACGCCCATCGGTGGAGCCGGTGGCCGCAGCGCTGACCCCGGTCCCCGGCGGGGTGGGTCCGATGACGATCGCCATGCTGCTGGACAATACCTGGCAGGCTTTTCGCGCCCAGGTGACGGGAGAGGAGACGCGATGAGCCCCACCGGCATCCCCCGCGTGGACGGGGCGGTGGGATACATCATGGGTCTTCTCGCCCGAGAGCGGCCGGCGCTCCCCCCGGAGGCGCGTCTGACGCGCATGCGCCGGCTGCTCGACCGTCTGGGACGGCCCGAGCAGGGACTGCCCGTCGTGCTCGTCGCCGGCACCAAGGGCAAGGGATCGACGGCGGCGATGTTGGAGGCGATCGAACGGGCGGCGGGACGGCGCTGCGGCCTCTACACGAAACCGCACCTGCTGGAGTACCGCGAGCGCATCCGTGTGGACGGGGCGATGATCGCAGAGGAGGAGCTGGCCCTCTGGGTGGCGGAGGCGCGCCCCCACATCGAGGCGGGCGAAGGCGATGCGGAGGGGCTGCCGACCTACTTCGAGGCCTCGGCGGCCCTCGCGCTGCTGGCCTTTCGCGCTCGAGGGGTCGAGCTGGCCATTCTCGAGGTCGGGCTGGGCGGCAGGCTGGACCCGACCAACGCCGTCGACCCGGTGGTGTCGGTGATTACGCCGATCAGTTTCGACCACGTCGAGCAGCTGGGGAGGACGCTGGCGGCGATCGCGCGCGAAAAAGCGGGGATCATCCGTCCCGGCCGGCCTGTGGTGGTCGCCCAGCAGCCGCCCGAGGCGCACGGGGCGCTCGCGGCGGTGGCGGCCGAGCGGGGGGCGACCTTCATCTCCGTCGCCGAGGAGGCCCGCTGGGAGATCACGATGATGTCAACGCGCGGACAATCGGTCGCCCTCGCCGCCCGCATGGACTACGGCCTCCTGCAGCTGCCGCTGGTCGGGCGCCACCAGGCCGGCAACGCCGCCACGGCCGTCGTCGCCGCCGAGACGCTCTCCCGCGAAGGTTTTCCGCTGCCTCCCGAAGCCGTGCCGCGCGGTCTGGCCTCTCTGCACTGGCCCGGACGGGAGGAGGTGCTCTCCGAGGGTCCCACCGTGATCGTCGACGTGGCGCACAATGTGGCCTCCATGCAGGCGCTGCGCGATACCCTCCTGGAGCTCTGGCCGGGTCGCCGTCTGCTCCTCGTTTTCGCCATGGTCGCCACGCACGATCACGAGGGTCCCGCCGCCGTCATCGCCCCCCTGGCCGAGGTCGCGATCGTCACGGAGCCCGATCACGTGCATCCACTCCCGGCGCCCCGCCTGGCCGAGGCGGTGCGTCCCTATGTGCCGCGGATCGAGATTATCCCCGACCGGCACGCCGCCGTGGACCGGGCGCTGGCCCTCGCCCGCCCCCAGGATGTGGTCTGCATCACCGGATCGTTCTATCTGGCGGGGGAGGCGCGCGGCCGTCTGCTCGCCCAGGAGGCGGCCACAAGCGGCGCGAATCTGAAGCTGTCCCCGGGTTCGATGCGGTAGCGCCACGGGTTCGATGCGGTAGCGCCACGATGTGGGCCGATCTCCTCGTCCAAGCGATCATCAAGGCACGCCCCGGCCGCCAGGTCGTCAACGACGCCTGGAGCCCCTCGGGGGACGCGCACCTCGGTTCCCTCAAGGGGGTCGTCCTGCACGACGCCATCACGCGCGGGCTGCGCGAGGCGGGGGTCGATGTCCAGTTCCTCTATGGCTTCGACGACTACGATCCCTTCGACGGCGTGCCCCCCTATCTGGACACGGCGCGATTCACCCCGTTCCTGGGGAGGCCACTGGCCGACGTCCCATCCCCCGGGCCGGACGCGGAGAGCTTCGGGCAGTTCTACGGCCTCCGCTTCGTCGACGAGTTCCGCCGGCTGGACTGTCATCCCGAGGTGTACTGGGGCAGCGCGCTCTACCGCGGGGGGCGGATGAACGAAGCGATCCGCCTGGTGCTCGACCGGGCGGAGCAGATCTTGGAGATCGATCGGGAAATCAGCGGCAGCCAGCGCGCTGAGCGCCATCCGCTGCAGGTCATCTGCGAGAACTGCGGCAAGATCGGGACGACGGTGATCACGGGGTGGGATGGCCGGGAGGTCTCCTATGAGTGCCGCGCCGGCAAGGTCGCCTGGGCGCAGGGGTGCGGCCATGCCGGACGCCGCTCCCCCTTCGACGGCGCCGCCAAACTCATCTACCGGGTGGAGTGGGCGGCGAAGTGGTGGATGCTCGGGGTGACGGTGGAGGGGGCGGGCAAGGATCACTTCACCCGCGGCGGCACGCACGATACGGCGTCGGCGATCGCCGAACGGATCTTTCACTACCCGACGCCCTTCCCTATTCCCTACGAGTTCCTGCTGATCGGAGGCCGCCGCATGGCCGGCTCACGCGGCGTCGGCGTTCTGGTACATGAGTTCCGGGAGATCCTGCGTCCCGAGCTGACGCGGTTCCTGATGATCCGGCCGCACTACCGCGAGCAGAAGAACTTCGACCCCGGCGGGGAGACCATCCCGCGCCTCTACGTCGAGTACGACCGCGCCGTGCGCGCCTTCCGTGGCGAGGTGGACGACGCGGAGCTGGCGCGGACCTACTTTCACGCGCGCATCGGCAGCGCGCCGGTAGACGCGTACCTGCCGCGCTTCGCCAAGGTCGCCACGCTGCTGCAGATCCCCTCGGTCGATCTCGAGGCCGCCGTCGCCGAAGAAAAGGGCGCGCCGCTGACCGAGGCGGACCGCCGGGAACTGGCCGCGCGCGTGACCGATGCGCGGCGCTGGCTGGATCGCTACGCGCCCGAGGCGTACAAGATCGAGGTGCAGCCGACCCTCCCGACGGCGGTGGCCGCGCTGCCCGCGACGCAGCAGCGCTTCCTCGGGGCGCTGGCCGACGCCCTGGAGGGCGCGCCCTGGCAGGGGGAGGCGCTGCACGCGATCATCCACGAAGTCAAGAGCACGACTGGGCTTCCGCCCGAGCAGGCTTTTGGCGCCATTTACCGCGCGTTCCTCGGCAGGGACTCCGGACCGCAGGCCGGGTGGCTGCTGGCCGCGCTGGATCGCGCGTTCGTGTTGGAGCGGCTGCGCGCGGCGGCGGGAGAGCGGACGGCGCCGTGACCCCCGGCGAACCCACCATCCTGGTGGCCGCGGACGTGAGCGACCAGCACATCGACCAGATCCGGGCGGCGGCGCCGGGGGCGCGGATCGAGAGAAGTCTGGACCGCGCACGGCTGCTGGAGCTGGCGCCGCAGGCCGACGTGATCGTGGGGTGGAACGTCCCGCGCGACGTCGTGCAGCGGGCCGCCCGTTTGCGCTGGATCCACTCCACCGCCGCCGGTGTGGACCAGCTGCTCTACCCCGAGGTGACCGAGCGCGGCATCCTGCTCACCGGGAGCAGCGGGATCCACGCCACCTCCATCAGCGAGCACGTGCTCGCCCTGGCTCTGGCGCACTCCCGCCGGCTGCCCCAGGCGATCCGCCACCAGGTCGCCAGACGCTGGGACCGCTCCTCCACGATCGGGTGGGAGCTGGCCGGCCAGACGATGGGCATCCTCGGTCTGGGAGCGATCGGTCAGGCTCTCGCCGCCAGGGCAGCCGCGCTGGGGATGCGGGTCATCGGCACCAAGCGCACGCCCGGCGTCCTGCCCGGGGTGGAGCGGGTTTTCGGACCGGACGGCTTGGACGAGGTCCTGGCGGCTTCGGACGTGCTGGTGATCATCCTGCCCCTGACGGAACAGACGCGGGGGCTGATCGGCGCGCGCGAGCTGGCGCTGATGAAACCCAGCGCGTTCCTGATCAACGTGGCCCGCGGCGCCATCGTCCAGGAAGAGGCGCTGATCGCCGCGCTCTCGGCGGGAGCGCTGGCGGGAGCAGGGCTGGATGTCTTCGAGCGGGAACCCTTGCCGCAGGACAGCCCCCTCTTTGGGATGGAGCAGGTGATTATGACGCCGCACGTCTCGGGCGCCATGCCCGGCTACTATGATCGGGTGATCCCGCTCTTCTGCGAGAACGTGCGGCGGTACCGCGCGGGCGAGCCGCTGCTCAACGTCGTCGATTTTGCCCGGGGCTACTGACCGGGCGCGCTGAGGTGAGCCTGTGAAACCGTACCCCCTCGATCGCATCCGCAACGTCGCCGTCGTCGGTCACGGCGGCACCGGCAAGACCACGCTCGTCGAAGGGATGCTCTTCGCCGCCAAGGCGATCGACCGGCTGGGTCGCGTCGAGGACGGCACGACCACCACCGACTTCGATCAGGAAGAGGTGCGGCGGCGCCATACCATCAACGCCTCCCTGGCGCCGCTGGAGTGGAGGGAGCACAAGGTCAACCTGATCGACACCCCCGGCTATCCCGATTTCGTCGCCGAGATGGTCGCGCCGCTACGGGTGTGCGAGGGCGCGCTGGTGGTGGTGGATGCGGTGGCGGGGGTGGAGGTGCAGACCGAACGGGCCTGGGCCTTCGCTGAGGAGGGGAGTGTCAGCCGGTTGATCGTGGTGAACCGGGTCGACCGGGAGAATGCCTCCTTTCCCCGCACGGCGGAGCGCCTGGTGCAGCGGTTCGGCAAACGGGTCGTCCCCCTGCAAATCCCCGTCGGCGCGGAGTCGGGCTTCCACGGCGTCGTCGACCTGCTGCACATGCAGGCCCACCTCTGGAACGGCGGCGAGATGAGCAGCGGCGAGGTCCCGGCGGAGCTGGCGGAAGAGGCGGCGGCGGCGCGGGAGCGGCTCATCGAGGCGGCGGCCGAATCGGACGACGCGCTCGTGGAAAAATACCTGGAAGGCGGCACGCTCACCCAGGAGGAGTTGGTGGCGGGGCTGCACGCGGGCGTCCGGGCGGGCACACTGGTGCCGGTGCTCGCGGCGGCCGGGGCGCGGGGGGTCGGCGTCGCGCCGCTGCTCGACGCCGTCGTGGAGCTGCTCCTCTCGCCGGCGGAGAGCCCGAGGGTGACCGGCGAGGCGCCCCGCGGCGGGGAGGCGAGCCGCGACGCCACCGCCGATGCCCCTCTGGCGGCGCTGGTCTTCAAGACGATGGCGGATCCCTACGTCGGGAAGCTCTCCTACTTCCGCGTCTACGCGGGGCGGCTGGTCAGCGACTCCCAGGTCTATAACGTCAACCGCGACGCCCCTGAGCGCATCGGCACCCTCTACTACCTGCGGGGCAAGCACCAGGAGGCGACGGCGCAGATTCCCGCGGGGGACATCGGCGCGGTGGCCAAGCTCGCCCAGACGGAGACGGGGGATACCCTCTCCGCCAAGGAGGCGCCGATCAAGCTGGCGCCGATCCAGTTCCCGAAGCCGGCGATGCGGCTGGCGATCGAACCCAAGTCGCGCGCCGACGAGGACAAGCTGGGAGCCGCCCTGCACCGGCTGGCCGAGGAGGATCCCACCGTCACCGTGCGGCGCGACGCCGAACTGAAGCAGACGGTCCTTTCGGGGATGGGCGATTCCCACCTGGAGATCATCGCCGACCGGCTCAAGCGCAAGTTCGGCGTGGAGGTGACCCTGACCACCCCGAAGGTGGCGTACCGGGAGACGATCAAGAGGAAGGGCGGCGCGCAGGGGCGGTACGTCAAGCAGACCGGCGGCCGCGGGCAGTACGGGGTCTGCGAGCTGGAGGTCGAGGCGATGCCGCGGGGCGGCGGCTTCGAGTTCGTGGACGAAATCTTCGGCGGCGCCATCCCCAACCAGTTCATCGCCTCGGTGGAGAAGGGCGTGCGCAAGTCGTTGGAGGAGGGGGTGCTGGCGGGCTACCCGGTCGTGGACGTGCGGGTGCGGCTGACGGACGGGAAGTACCATCCCGTCGACTCCTCCGACATCGCCTTCCAGATCGCCGGGTCGATGGCGTTCAAGGAGGCGGCCACGCAGGCGCAGGTTGTGCTGCTGGAGCCGATCATGGATCTGGCGGTGCGCGTCCCCGAAGAGATCATGGGAGACATCATCGGCGACCTGAACGCCAAGCGGGCGCGCATCGCCGGGATGGATACGCAGGGGGACGGCACCACCGTGGTGCGCGCGCAGATCCCCCAGGCGGAAGCGCTGCGCTACGCCTCCGATCTGCGCTCGATCACCGGCGGGCGCGGCTCCTTCGAGATGGACTTCTCGCATTACGAGGAGGTCCCCGGGCACGTCGCCGAGCGCGTCGTCGCCGAGGCGAAGAAGCACAAGGAGGCCGCGGCCCACTGACCCGTCCGACGCCCCGTACCACCGGCCGCCGCTCTGACGCGCGCGACGAGATCCGCCAGCGCATCAACCTGGTCGAGCTCGTATCGGGCCACGTCGCGCTGAAGAAGGCGGGGCGGCAGTACAAAGGCCTCTGCCCGTTTCACTCCGAGAAGACGCCCTCGTTCCATGTCGATCCCGACAAGAATCTCTATTTCTGTTTCGGCTGCTTCCCACCGGGTCAGCTGGTGAAGACACCTTTCGGCTATCACCCTATCGAGGATCTCACAGTCGAGCACCCGATCATCTCCGGGCAAGGGAACTACCGGCATGTGCTGGCGACCCATGCGCGAGATTACGACGGCATGCTGGTCGAGATCCACACGCGAAAGATCCGCCGGCCCGTCCAATTGACCGCCGACCACAAGGTGTTTGCCGTCCGCCCCACCGCTCGTCATGAAAGACGTTACAAGTACTTCTCCAAGAGGTTCCGGACGTACCTGAGGCGATATCCCGATGACCCCGGCTACTATTTCCGGAAGATCGCGAAATGGCTCCCCATCCGGGAAATAGAAGCCTCGGAATTGCGCGTTGGTGATCTGGTGCTTTACCCCATCAATGACCGCGTAAGCCCGGTGGAGTCGGTCAACCTCGAAGACTACGTCTCAAAGCGAGGAACTCGGGGACCGCGGCCGCCCCGTCTGCCCGTGGTCCCGGTCAGTGATGATTTTCTCCGGCTCCTCGGCTATTTCATCGCGGAGGGAAGTACCCACCGGGCTCATGTCCGGTTCAGTTTGGGAGGTCACGAGGAAGCCTTCGCCGATGAGATTGTTGGGCTGATCAGGTCCCTCTTCGGAATCCGTGCGGCTATTCATCGGCGGCACACCAGCTCGAGCGTGGACATAACGGCATGCCACGCAGCACTCGCCAATGCCTTTGCCAACCTCTGCGGACGCACCGCGCGGGGAAAGCACATCCCCTTCGTGTTCCAGGAACTACCCTCCTTGCAAAAGCGAATCCTGATCGAGGCCATTGCCCGAGGTGATGGCACGCAGCGGGTGGCTAGCCGGTCGAGCCGCATCAGCCGTTCCATTACCACCGTCTCCCCCGTCCTCGCCGAACAGTTTGTCGATTACCTGCTCGCGCTGGGTTCCTTCCCCGGAGTCCATCTGAGAAAAGCGCGGCGCGACTCGCGCGGAGTGAAACACCAAGCGTCCTACGCGATTCAGTGGTCGGAGGAGGCGCGGCCGAGGTATGACCTTGTCTACCGCTCGGTCGCTGGGACGCGATACTGGCTCCTGCCGGTCGAGCGGGTAAGGAGATTGAAGTATCGAGGACCGGTGTACAACCTGACGGTGGAACGAGACCACTCCTACGTTGTCTCCCACATCTCGGTGGCGAATTGCGGTCGAGGCGGTGACGTCTTCGACTTCATGATGGCAATTACGAACCAGCCCTTCCCCGAGGCCCTCGCCGCTCTGGCCGAGCGCGCCGGGATACCGCTCGAGCGCACGGAAGAGGAGACTCGCGATCGCAGCGAGCGGGAGCAGATCCTCCGCGCCCTCGACGCCGCAGCGGCCTTCTATCGCGCCAGCTTGGCGGGCCCGAGCGGCGCGGCGGCGCGCGATTACTTGACCCGCCGCGGAGTGCGGCCCGAGACCGTGGAGCGATTCGGGCTGGGGTATGCTCCCACCGGCTGGGACGGCCTGCTGCGCGCGCTGGCCGCGAAGGGGTATGACGCCGCGGTGCTGGACCGGGCGGGGCTGGTGCAGGCGCGCGCCGAGGGCGGCGGCCACTTCGACCTGCTGCGCCACCGCCTGATCTTTCCGATCGAGGATCTGCAGGACCGCACCGTGGCCTTCGGCGGGCGGGCGCTGCACCGCGAAAGCACACCCAAATACCTGAACTCCCGGGAATCCGCCGCGTTTCAGAAGGGGCGGCTGCTCTACCTGCTCAACCGGGCGCGGGAGGCGATCCGGGAGACGGGGGCGGTGGTGGTTGTCGAGGGCTACATGGACGCGCTGGCCTGCCATCAAGCGGGGGTGCGCAACGCGGTGGCCACGCTGGGCACGGCGCTGACGCTCGACCACGTGCTCCTGCTGAAGCGCTTTGCCGGCCGGGCGGTCCTCGTCTATGACGCCGACGCCGCGGGACGGCTGGCCAGCGAGCGCGGGGCGCAGCTCTTTGAGGAGGCGGAGCTGCCGGCCGCGGTGGCCGTCCTGCCCGCCGGAGCCGACCCCGACGCCTTCCTCCGCCGGGAAGGTCCCGAGAAATTCCGGACAATTCTCGACGATGCGCTGTCAATGTTCGACTACCAGGTCCAGCTGGCGGAATTACGGCACGACGCCAAGACGTTAGAAGGAAAGGTGGCCATAGCCGACGAATTGCTTCCTGTTGTTTTGTTGGTGCTCAACCCGGTCCGCCAGTCCGAATATCTCCGGGCCATCGCTCAGCGGTTCGATCTCTCGGAAGAAGCGCTGCGTCAGCGGTTGGCAAGCCGCAGGCGATCGGACCGCCGTGGGAGTGGAGAGTCCATGACAGGCATGGCGCCCCCCACGCCGGCCCGGTGGAAGGCGGAGCGGTTTCTCCTTCACCTCATGGTCCAGGAGGCGCCGGCCCGAGACGCGGTTCGCGACGAGCTGGTGGTGGACGACTTCCTTGATCCGCTGCATCGCAAGCTCGTGCAGGTGCTCTGGGACGAGGACGCGCCGGCCGAGACGTTGAGGGAACGGCTGCCCGACCAGGAGAGCGCGGAGTTGCTCAACCGGCTCTTGTTTGAGCCGCTGGGCGCGGAGGAAAAGGACAGGGATAAGGTCCAGGCAGATTCCATCGAGTTCTTCCGGACCGAACGCCTGAGGGAGGAACGCCGTCGCATCCAGCAGGCGTTGAAAGAGGCGCAGGCGGCGGGAGACGAGGCGCAGGTGACGCGGTTGCAATCGGACTTTCTCGCGTTGCGGGAACGGGAGCAGGGCGGGAGCGCAGAACGACAGGCGAAGGGAGGTGAGGAGCATGGCGCGGAAAAAGGCGCAGGTCCCTGAGCGGACCCCCGAAGAGGCGGCCCTGGCGGAAGGCGGCCCCCTGACGGCGGAGCTGCGCGGCCTGATCGAGCTAGGGCGCAAGCGCGGCTTCCTCACCCAGGACGAGATCATCGAGCAGTTCCCCGAGGCCGAGCGGAACGTCGACCAGATCGATCGCATCCTCACCATCCTCTCCGGCAAGGGGATCGAGATCGTCGAAGAGGCCAAGGACGCGGAAGAGAAGGGCAAGGAGGAAGAAGAGGAAGAGCAGGACGTGGACGGGATCAGCATCGACGACCCCGTCCGCATGTACCTCAAGGAGATCGGCAAGGTCGCCCTCCTCACCCCCGACCAGGAGATCGACCTGGCGCAGCGCATGGAGAAGGGCGACGAGGAGGCGAAGCGCCGCCTCATCGAGGCCAACCTGCGCCTCGTCGTCTCCATCGCCAAGAAGTACGTGGGGCGCGGGATGCTCTTCCTCGACCTGATCCAGGAGGGCAACCTGGGGCTGATCCGCGCCGTCGAGAAGTTCGACTGGCGCAAGGGCTTCAAGTTCAGCACCTACGCCACCTGGTGGATCCGTCAGGCCATCACGCGGGCCCTCGCCGATCAGGCGCGGACGATCCGCATCCCCGTGCACATGGTCGAGACGATCAACAAGCTCGTGCGCATCTCCCGCCAGCTGCTGCAGGAGCTGGGGCGCGAGCCCTCTCCGGAGGAGATCGGCGCGCAGATGGGTTTGCCGGCGGAGCGGGTGCGGGAGATCATGAAGATCGCCCAGGAGCCCATCTCCCTGGAGACGCCGATCGGCGAGGAGGAAGACTCCCACCTCGGCGACTTCATCGAGGACCACGACGCCCTCGCCCCCGCCGAAGCCGCCTCCTTCACCATGCTGAAGGAGCAGCTGGAGTCGGTGCTGGAGTCGCTCACACCGAGAGAGCGGAAAGTCTTGAAGCTGCGCTTCGGTCTGGACGACGGCCGGCCGCGCACGCTGGAAGAGGTGGGCCGCGAGTTCGGGGTCACCCGCGAGCGCATCCGCCAGATCGAGGCGAAGGCGCTGCGCAAGCTGCGCCATCCCAGCCGCAGCAAGCGGCTGAAAGACTTTATCGAATAGCGGCGGGGGGGATCAGAGAATCAAGAGCGGGAGGAGAGGTCTCCTCCCGCTCTGTGTTTCTCGGTGCGTTCCGAGGACGAGGCTAGTTCGGGAAGCGGGCGTAGTAGATGTCTTCCTCCACCGTCCCGAGGCGTCCCCGGGTGTCCGCCCACACGATGTGGGCCTTGTTCTGGCTGTCCGTGGCGACCCACATGTAGTCGCCGAGGAACCCGGCCTGGAACGGGTTGTTCGACGGCAGCAGGTTGGGCATGGAGGCGGTGGTGATGCGGTGGTAGATGAGGGCACCAGTAGGGGTGCGATGAGCCAGCGTAATGTCGTGGCAGCCGGTAAATTCGCAGTTCCCGTACTTGCGGTCGTAGTAGGCGATGTAGAGGGTGCCGTTGGGTGCGACCGCGCTCCAGCCCTGCCACTGCGAGCTGTTGTTGTCGTTGCCGGCCGCGTCGCTGATGTTGATGGCGGCGCCCCAGGTCGCCCCGCCGTTCGTGGAGATCGACAGGAAGATGTCGGTGTCACATGGCGGCACCGCGGTAACCGCCGACCCGAGCGTCCCGCCGTCGAAGTCACAGTTGGCCCCGATGTTTCGGGTGTCCCACCAGCTCACGAACAGGCGCGAGAGGTTGGTGGGGTCGGCGCTGATCGACATCCCCGTGAACTCGGGCGCGCGGTAGCCGTTGGGCGGGATGCACTGCCGGAAGGCAGGACAGCCGGTGGCAGGGTCGGGACCGAGCGGGTGCGTCCCGACAAGGTCGCCGACTTTCGTCGGGGTGCTCCAGCTTTTCCCGTTCCTGCAGTCTGCCGCCGGCCCGCACTTTACGAACAGGACCTGGTTGATCCCCAGTGTAGGCGTGTTGCCGTTGCCAAAGACGACGTAGATGGTCCCATCCGGTCCGACGATGGGGTGGGACCCCTGATCCTGGTCACACCTGCTCGGATCCCCCGGCGTGTTGCTAAATGCCGTGCAGAGGGCAGGATTCCGTCCGCTGATCTCGACACCCGGAGACCAGGTGGCGCCCCCGTCGGTCGACTGGCTGAAGTAGATGGGACTCTTCTGGCCGAGGCCCGCGCCTACGTTGAAGTCGAAGAGCGTCCAGGTGCCGTAGACGTAGTTCGCCTTGGGGCTGCTGGCGGTCGCGTCGGCGACGATGAACTCCTTGTCGTGGAAGATGAGCGGGTCGTTGCTGTCTGCGACGACGCCCAGCGGGGCTGTGGCGAAGGTCGAGAGAGGCGAGTGATAGAAGGACCCGCCGTTGGGCGCGTTGGACTTGGCGACGACGAAGGAGCTGTGCGCAGAAGCGAGGTTGAAGAGGACGCCTCCGACGTAGACGTTGCCCACTGAGTCGAAGGTGGCCGTCGGGTCGCTGCAGGCGTCGGCCGTGCGTTCACCCGACTGGAGGAACTGCCAGAAGGGTGGGATCAGATCTCCCCAGCTGCTCCCCTTGTTGAACGACCAGTCGTAGCCGCAGTGGTTGAACCCGATGCGGCTGTCGTTCTGGCCGGCCACCAGGTTGTTGATGTTGGTTGGGTTGACGGCGACGACCTCTTCAGCCTGGCGGCGGAAGGAGCAATCCTGGTTCACTCTGCGGTTGGGAAACGCTCCGGCGAAGACGTTCGGACACCCGACGGTGCCACCGGCAGCCGGAGCGGCCGGCGCAGCGGGTGCAACTCCTCCCGCCGCCGTCCCTCGACCGGTGGCCTCCAGGTAGCTGACCACGACGCCTCCGGAGACCCTCTGACGTTTCGCTGCGGCGCGCACCAATCCGAGGTCGGCGCGCGCGTTGTGCTCGAGGACCCTGTTGCGCGCTGACTGGGCCTGCTGAGACGTTGCCGGCGCGTTGACCAGGAGCATCCCCCCGAGCACCACGATGATCAGAAGTGCCACGCTCACTCGCGTTCTCTGCATCTGTCCCTCCTGTTCGTGATGGGCGGTACGCGTTCAGACCGGCGCCCCTCTCACCTCCCCCCGAAGCCCGATGCGTTTCCCGTCCCGCCCTACCGCTCGGCGCGCGGATGCGGGTTGTCGTACCAGCGCAGAACGTACTGAAAGGGCGAGGGGCGGACCGCCGAGCGCTCGCTCCCCAACCCCTCGATGGGATCCAGGAAGATGCCTGAGGATCGACTGATCGTGACGGACCGGCCGTAGAGCCCGCCGCGGAACGCCGTGGCCCGATCGATCCGCACGTCCGCTCCCGGGGCGAAGAGCATGGCGGCCACCCTGTTCGACCCCTCCCAGCGGACCGACGGGACGCCCCTCTCGGGCGCCGGCAGGTCATCCCGGTCGAGGAGGACGTGCACGCGGTCCGCCGGCCGGATGAGGGTGCCGTCCATGTCGACCGCGCCGAAGACCGCGCCCTCCTCCAGCACGAACGTGCCGCGCACGTGGAAGTAGACGGTCGCCGCGCCCGTGATCATCAGCCGCGCATCCTCCTCGAGGAGGATCTCGCTGACGTGGATGTGCAGCTCCGCCCCGGCGACGCTGAGCGTCTCTATGGTCACGCCCTCGTCCGGATACACGTGGAGGGGGCCCAGGCGGATCGTCTGCACGGGTTCAGTCTGGACGATGGCCTCGGGCGCGGGTTCCTCTCCCGGCCGGGCCGGGGCGGCGAGGAAATTGGGACAGACCACCTCCCGCACCTCCGCACGCACGGGGCCATCGACCTGCGCCGGGCAGCTCTTCGAGCAGGACACCGCGCCCGCCGCGGTGATCCTCCCGGCGATCGTCCCGGGGATCCGCCAGCGCAGGGTGCCGTCGGGCCGGTCGTCCGTGTACTCCCGGGTCTCGTTGTCCGGAATCTCGGCGACCAGAAACCAGGGACCGGCCGGCGCATCCGCGGCGCTCCGGTAGACTCGCCGGCGCGTGATCGAGGGCCCGCCCACCGGCAGCTGCGTCAACCGCCCCTGCTGGTCGGCGAGAAGCAGCGGTGGGGTGGGAGGACCGCCGCCTGATTCCTCGCCACGCTGGTCGAAGAAGGTGACGCGCCAGCTGTAGGCGCCGCTGAGCCCGGGCGTCCCCTCGGGCTCGACCGCCTCGGCGAGGGGGGCCCATGCGGGAGCGCGGGGGATCCGGCCCGCCACGGCGCGGGGATGGGTCTGGGGACCATCGACCAGGACCTCCCCATTGCTCCCCACGTCGGCGGTGACCGAGGTGTCAGGTCCCAGTTCAGCCCGTTCCGTGGCGCAGATGCCAAAAGCGTTGCGATCCCCCGACGGCGGTACGTAGCGCCGGATCGTTGCCTCGATCTGCCGCCGGGCGCGGCCCGGCCGCGCGGGCACGAAGCCGGTCGACCGGATCCGGCGCAGGTCGCGTTCATCGATCTCGTCGGTGCCGGGGTCGTCCTCACACCCCGGAGGCGCCTGGTCGGGCGGATGCACGCAGACCACGCTCAGGGAGAAGGTCCCCAGCGACCTGTTCGCCGCGCCGGTGAGGACGACGTCCTCCGCCTCTCCCACGTACGCCGCATCAGAGGGCGTCTCGCCCGCCGCGTCGGAGACCAGCTGGCCGACGCCAAAGTGCAGCCCCGCTTCCGCCACGCTCACCGCGTGCAAGGCTTGCTGACTCGCCACGGACCCGTGCAGGTCACTCATCACGACGGCGAGGGCGCCTGCCACGATTACCTCCACGACGAGAAAGACCACCAACACGAGCGTGAGGACCAGCCCGCTCTCGCCGCGGGCCGACGCTCCACTCCGCGCTGCGCCCCTCCTCATGGCCCTCGCAGCGCAACGGTCGTCTCATGGCTCTGCGACTCCAACTGCCCTGACGCGCCGGTGGCCCGCATGGTCAGGGAGACCCGGATCAGCCGGACGCGGGCAGCGTCGCCGGTCTCGAGGCCGTTGGCGTCCAGGTAGCGCAGGCGGAAGTCCTGCACAGGCGGCGGTGCCACCACGACCCGCGTGGTCGAAGGGCGACGGCGATCCACTTCGTCGCTGCACTGCTCAGGGTCTTCTTGAATGAGGGTCTCCTGCCAAAGCGTCTCCTGGTCGAGGTAGAAGATATACGTGCGCCGAGGCGGCATCACGCGCTCGTCGATGATCGCGCGAAAGGCAACCCGCCCCCCGAATCCGCGGCCAGACCCGAGGCGCAGCAGCCCCTCCGGGCAGGCGGCCGCGGCGTCGAAGTTCACCTGGCGGAGCCGATCGGCCAGCCAGCCGATGGCCAGCCGGCCGCGCTCCTGATCGGAGACACGGGCGCTTACGATCAGGCGGGCCTTGATCGTACTGCCTACCAGGAGGTAGAGGCTGCTGGTGACGATGCTGCCGATCGCCAGCGCCGTCAGCACTTCGATCAGGGTCGTCCCCAGCGCGCCCCTCCAGGCGGACCTCATGGGCACGCTCCCGCCACGCGCAGGTCAGCCAGATAGGTGCTGGTCGTGAACGCCGCGGGGTCGCGTGGATCGCGACCCGACCAGTCGCGTCTGTAGAGGCTGACGATCGCTTTGAGTGCCGCAGGGTCCGCCGGCTCGAGGCGGACGATCCCGGCGGCGAAGCCCGCCGGCAGCGGAGGCTCTCCCGGCTGCAGCGAGGCGGGAACGATCTTGCGCACCGAGGGGGCGAGCCGCCCGAAGCATCGTCCGCGGAGAAGCTCGAGCTCTGCCTGCGCCCATGCCGTCGCCGCGCCCCGGTCCCCGGACTGCCGGGTCTGGGTGATGCTCGCGATCAGTCCGCTGATGAGGAAGGGCGTCACCAGCGCAACAATGGTCATGGCAATGAGCACTTCCACGAGCGTGAAGCCGCTCGCGCGGGAGACGTCTCGAGCGGGGCGGGGATCAGCGTGCGTCATGGGTGATGACGCCGGTCTCGGCGGCGATGGAGATCGTGTAGGTTAGCCCCGTCCGGGTGCTGCGCAGCTGCAGGGTCACACTGCTTGGCACCCCGCCCGTTGATTGGAAGATCACTGCGCCCTGCGGAGGGGAGACCCACTTGATCCTCCGCTCCAGGCAGATGCGTGCACTCAGGGCCGCCTCCCGGCTGATGGTGTAGGAGGCCGCCCGCCCGGCACTCAGGCAGGCAGGGTCGCGCGCCGACACGGTGACGGTCACGGCGGTTCGCCTCGTGATCGCCTCCTGCCGCGCCGCGCCGAGGTCCGACGCCAGCGTCTGTGTGGCCGCGCGGACCCGCTGGTTGCTGCCGTAGTCGAGGTAGGAGGGCACGCCCACGCCAAGGAGCACGGCCAGGATGGCCAGGACAATGGTCACCTCGACCAGCGTGAATCCCGACCGCGGGCGCTGACTGAGCTGGTGATCCGGGCGTATCCGCACCAATTTCTCACCCGTCATGCCAGCAGACATCGAGGGCTTCGGAGACGCCGCGACCGCCGCCGCCGGCGTCGGAGACGCAAGCGAGGAGCGGGTTTGGGACCTCAGGCCCTTCGTGAATTTTCGACTTGGGCTTTCGGAGTGCGTTCTACGGGTTACACGCTTCTCCTGCCATTGACCCTGTTCTTGCGACGCGCGTCGCCCTCCGTTCCAGGTCCGGGAAGGCAGAGAATGACCGCCTTCTGCTGCGCAGTCACCAGGCTGGGCACTCCGAAAAGGAATACGCCGTTCGATAGAGCGCCTGCGGGGTGCGGGGCTGCCGCCTGGGTTCGTTGACACCTCCTTCACCCCATGCCAGCATGGCACCGTGGCGGCATTCGACGTGACCGACGCCGACCTGGTCGCTCCCGGGCGGGCGCGGATCGCCTGGGCCGAGCGGGAGATGCCGGTTCTGCGGCGGCTTCGCGAGCGCTTCGCGCGCGAAGGTCCTCTCAAGGGGGTGCGCATCGCCGCCTGTCTGCACGTCACCACCGAAACGGGCGCGCTGGTGCGCAGCCTGGCGGCGGGCGGCGCGCAGGTCGCCCTCTGCGCGAGCAATCCCCTCTCCACCCAGGATGACGTGGCCGCCGCCCTGGTCGAGGAGCGCATCGGCGTCTTCGCGCGCAGGGGCGAGGACCGCGACACTTACTACCGGCACATCAACCAGGCGCTCGACCTGCGGCCGCACATCACCATGGACGACGGCGCCGACCTGGTCACCGCCGTCCACCACGACCGCGCCGAGCTATTGGAAGGCATCGCCGGCGGGACCGAAGAGACCACAACCGGCGTGATCCGGCTGCGCGCCATGGCCGAAGGGGGCGCGCTGCACTACCCGATCATCGCCGTCAACGACGCCCGCACCAAGCACCTCTTCGACAACCGTTACGGCACGGGGCAATCCACCATCGATGGACTGCTGCGCGCCACCAACCTCTTACTGGCGGGGCGCGTGCTGGTGATCTGTGGCTACGGGTTCGTTGGGCGGGGCGTGGCGATGCGCGCCCGGGGGATGGGGGCGCGGGTGATCGTCACCGAGACCGATCCGCTGCGCGCGCTCGAGGCGGTGATGGAGGGCTATCAGGTCCTTCCGCTGGAGTCTGCGACGGATGTGGGAGAGGTCTTCATCACCGCGACCGGCAACCGCGATGTCATCCGCCGCGAACACCTCGAGCGCATGCGCGACGGGGCCATTCTGGCCAACACCGGCCACTTCAATGTAGAGATCGACATCCCCGCCCTGGCGGCGCTGGCGCGCGAGGTGGTGCGGGTGCGTCCCTCCGTCGAGGAGTACCGCCTCGCCGACGGCCGGCGCCTCTACCTGCTGGCGGAGGGTCGTTTGCTGAATCTCGCTGCGGCCGAAGGGCATCCGGCCGCGGTCATGGACATGTCCTTCGCCAACCAGGCGCTCGCCGTCGAACTCCTCGCGCGCGGCGAGAACCGGCTCCCTCCGGGGGTGCACGCGGTGCCGCAGGCCATCGACGAGGAGGTTGCCCGCCTCAAACTCGACGCCATGGGGATCGCCATCGACAGCCTCACCCCCGAACAGCGCCGCTATCTCAGTTCCTGGGAGGAAGGAACCTAGGACCCGGGCGCCGGCAGCACGGGTATCGTCTTGACGCGCTGGAAGCTCACGCGCAGCGCCGAGCGCCTCACCCGCACGATGTGAAACGGCGTTACCTCTTGCCCCGCGTCAGTAATCGGCCGGCGCTCTCCGACCCTGTACTGGACCACCAACCGGTCCGGTTCTGAGAGGATCCGCACGATCGCCACGGTCGTCGACGCGGGGGCGCGTCCGGCAAAAACCGCCAGCACCATCGAGGTCTGGAAGTCGATCAGCGGCGCGGTGACAGAGGCGTCTCCGCTGTGTCTCCGCCACAGGGCGATCCATGCCTCCTGGTCGCGGACGACGATCTGCTGCGGACTCAGGATGGCCGAGCGCTCACCGGCGGCCACGCTGACGAACGCGACGGTGGGCGTCTCCGCGGCGGATACCGCGGTCGAGGCAAGGACGCCGATCGCCAGCGTGAGCAGCGCGGTCCGGTGCGCGTGTAGTCTCATGGCTTCGCGCCTCCCTTCTTCCTCATACCCATTGGACGGAGCGGACCCCTGCCGAGTTTCGGGGGGAAACGGCCGGGTCGGTGCCGATGGCCGTAGTGTGGGCTCCCTGCTCGCAGACCTGCTGTTTCCGCCCCGCTGCAGCCTCTGCCGGGCGCCCGGCCGCGAGCCGCTTTGCCCGGCATGCCGTGCGGAGTGCGTGCCGGTCCCTCCGCCCACCTGTGCTCGTTGTGGAATTCCACTCGGCGCTTGGTGGCGCGGGGCGCGGACCTGCCGCCGCTGTCTCCGAGCGCCTCCGCCCTTCGCCTCCGCGACGTCCGCCGCGCTCTATGTCGGCCGGATGCGCGCGGCGATCGCGGGCTACAAGTTCGAAGGACGCGCCGACTTGGGGCTCCCTCTCGGAGACTACCTCGCTACGCACGTTCGGGGAGAGCAGGCCCTGGCGCTGAGCGAGTTGGTCATGCCCGTGCCGCTGCATCGAGAACGCCTGCGCGAGCGGGGCTTCGACCACGCCGTGCCGCTCGCCCGCGCGGTCGCCACGGCCCTGGGGATCCCTCTGGCCGCCGGCATCCTCGTGCGCGCAAGAGCCACGTCGCCCCAGGCGGGTTTGATGGCGAAAGCGCGCAGGGCCAACGTTCGGGACGCCTTCCACGCTGATCCGGCGCGCGCGCACTTGCTCAAAGACCGGAGGATCGTGCTCGTCGACGACATCCTCACCAGTGGGGCGACAGCCTCCGCGTGCGCCGAGGCGCTTGCGGCGGCGGGAGCGGCGGAGGTCAGGGTGGCGACACTGGCGAGGGCGATACTGGGCGGGCTCCCACGAAATGGAGGAGCGGCAACCGGCTGACCGGCCAGAGCCCCGGGGGCGCCTCCCGCAGGGCCGGGAGGGCGTTGGCCACGATCGCCCAGGTGGCGAGATCACCATGAATCCCGCCGGGGATCTCCAGGCGCTGCGCGGGAGTCCCCTGGATCGTGACGGCGTCATGCGGGCGTCGAGCGCCGATGGCCATCCGCAGCTCCAGGCGCACCGCCGCCCGGCCTCCCCATCCGGGCGCGGCGCGAAATCCGCGGGCCACCTGGTGCAGCCCGGCGACGCGCGCGCCCCGGCCGGGCACCGGCTGGATGTCTTCGCTGATCCGGCGCAGCGGCCATCCCAACGCGTCGGCGATCATCGCCACGGATTCGACCAGCCCGACGTGGCCGAGTCGCCCCGCGCGGACCCCGGCGCGAAACGCCGCGGTCGTGAGGCCGGCGCCGATTTTCCGTCGCAGCGGTTCTCGCCGCTGAGCCGCGTCCACCACGCGCTCGACGGTGACTCGCGTAATCTCGCGACAGGGCGCGGTGAGGAGGATGGGGAGCAGATCCATCACGAAGCCCGGATTGACGCCCAGGCCCACCACCGAGACCCGAGATTTTTGCGCCAGCGCGTCCAGGCGCTGGGCCGCGCCCGGATGATGGAACCAGGGAAACGCGAGTTCCTCACAAGTCGAAGCGACGTCGTATCCGGCGGCCACCGCCGCCTCCAACTGAGGCAGGACCTCTCCCAACCGCGAACCGGTGGCGTGCACCACCACGTCGGCGGACCGCCGCAGGGCCGCCGACGCGTCGGCGGTGACCTCCACCCCCAGGCGGGAGGTGCCGAGGACGGTTCCGAGGTCGCGCCCCGCTTTCTCCGGATCGATGTCGATGGCCGCGGTGATCGTCCAGCCGCGCTCCAGGACCAGGCGCGCGATCCCCACGCCGATCGGTCCGAGGCCGTAGTGGATCACTCTCACGGAGCGAATTCTAGCGCACGGGCCGGCGGCCCGCGACGCCGCAGCCGCGGATCGCAGGGAGGCCGTCGCGCTGCGGCGAAAGGGGACCGCGCCTGGAGATCGTTGCCCACGGGAGGGATTCGGTGGAACTGCATCTGGCCAGACGGATGGAATTGCTGGGGACGGAGACCGCGTTCGAGGTGCTGGCGCGGGCCAAGGCATTGGAGCGGCAGGGGCGGCACATCGTGCACCTCGAGGTCGGCGAGCCGGACTTCGATACCCCAGACAACATCAAGGACGCCGCGATCAAAGCGCTGGCGGACGGGTACACGCACTACACGCCCACGGCCGGGCTGTGGGAGGCCCGCGAGGCCGTGGCCGCGTACGTCTCCCGCACCCGTAGCTTCGCCGTGACGCCCGAGGAGGTCGTGCTCACGGCCGGCGCCAAGCCCGTCATGTTCTTCGCCATGCTGCTGCTGGTCGAGCCGGGGGATGAGGTTGTCGTGCCCGACCCCGGATACCCGATCTACGAGTCGATGGCCCGGTTCGCCGGTGGGACGGTGCGGCCGCTGGTGCTGCGCGAGGAGAACGACTTCCGCGCCGACCCCGACGAGTTCCGGCGGCTCCTCACATCGAAGACGAAGCTGGTCGTGCTGAACTCTCCGCACAACCCCTGCGGGTCGGTCCTCACCCGCGGGGACCTCACCGCTATGGCGGAGGCCCTGGCCGGGAGCAAGGCCTGGGTGCTCTCCGACGAGATCTACGGACGGATCCTCTACGAGGGTGAGCAGATCTCCATCGCCTCACTGCCGGGGATGCGCGAGCGCACCATCATCCTGGATGGGTTCAGCAAGACCTATGCCATGACCGGCTGGCGCCTTGGTTACGGCGTCATGCCCGCCGCGTTGGCCGACCGGATGACGCAGCTGGCCACCAATGCAACCTCCTGCGCCGCCGCGTTCACGCAGCTGGCGGGGGCGGCGGGGCTCTCCGGGTCGCAGGAGAGCGTGGAGCGCATGGTGGCGGAGTTCCGCCGGCGCCGCGACCTGATCGTCCGCGGGCTCAACGCGATCGAGGGAGTCTCCTGCCGCACGCCCCAGGGCGCCTTCTACGTCTTCCCCAACTGCAAGAGAGTAGATGCGGACAGCGGCCGCTTTGCCGCGTTTCTCCTCAACGAGATGGGCGTGGCCGTCCTCTCGGGGACCGCTTTTGGAGCGAGCGGGGCGGGGTACCTGCGACTCTCCTATGCCAACTCCACCCCTAACCTCGAGGAAGGGCTGCGCCGCATCGCCGCCGGGGTGGAACGGCACCGGGCTGCCGCGAAAGTCTAACGGGGGCTGCGGGCACCAGCCTTCAAAGCCGACTAAAACTACCACGGTTTTGTTCGGCTGGCGCCCGCAGCCCTGCTAGGTTCTCGTCGCCTTAGTCTGGGAGCAGGGCCCTCCGGGCATGACCCCGGTATGGGACGCCTGCTCCTGGCTTTCGCCCTGGTTGCCCTCGTTCTGGCCGCCCCCGCCCGCGGGGCTGCGCCCGACTACTTCCCGCTGACCGCAGGCACGGAATGGGTCTACCGTACCTCGGTCGGGCAGGACCTGGTCGTGCGCGCCAGCGGCGCCACTCAGGTCGGTGGGATGTCCTGCCTGATCCTCGAGAGCCTGGTCAACGGCGCGGTGACTCAGCGGGAATGCTACCGTCGCGAGGGCGGCACCCTCTACGTTCACGTCCGGATCTATCCAGGAGGGGACGTCATGCTGACCCCGCCCCAGCCGATGCTGGTCCTGCCCCCGACGATGGGCCGGGGGTGGAGTTGGAACGGCACAGCCGGTCTGACTCCCGCGCGGGTGACGATCCAGTGGGCCAAGATGGAGCAGGTGATCACCGCCGCGGGCACCTTCGCCGCGGCCCAGCTCTACCTGGAAGGGGTCGTGGGCGAGGAACGCGTGCGGTCCTGGCGCTGGTTCGCTCCCGGGGTCGGCATGGTCAGAGAGGACTCCATTGCCAGCAGCGACGGCGGCAGCGTGCGCATCGTCGCCGACCTGCGCGAGTTCCGCCCACCGCGGCGCTAGCCCGCAGGACCCGGCGGCGGCTCGGCCCGCCCTGGTCCGGCCGCCAGCAAGAATCATCGTCCTCTCCCGCGAAGTTGTCCTGACATGGTCCGCCGACCGTTCCTCCGTTCTGCCGCCCGCGCGGCCATCGTCTGCGCCGCCGGGGCCGTCGTGCTGCTGGTCTGGTCCGGTCCGGCTGCGGCGAAGTCCTTTTACTTCTCCCGCGTCCAGATCGACGCCGAGGTGCGCCGCGACGGGGGGATGCGTGTCGTCGAGCGCCGCACCTACGACTTCGACGGCTCGTTCCGCTTCGCCACGCGCCGGCTCGTGCTGCGCGGGTCGGGAGGCGTCTCCGACATCCGCGTTGCCGACGAGCGCGGACCCTACCGCGAGAGGGAGGGTGAGGAGCCGGGGACCTTCACCGTCACCCGCAGCCCGGGCGAGGTGACCATCAAGTGGTTCTACCAGGCCGCCGATGAACGGCGCACCTTCACCGTCTCCTACCTGCTGGCCGACGTGGTCACCGTGTACACCGACGTGGCGGAGGTGTACTGGAAGTTCATCGGCGCCGAGTGGGAAGTCCGCAGCGACGATGTCCTCGTGACCGTGCGCCTCCCTGGAGGCGTCGCCAAGGGCGACATCAGGGTCTGGGGGCACGGCCCGCTGCACGGCGTTGCCACGCCCGAGGAGGGAGGGGCGCGGTTCACCGTGGCCGCGCTCCCCGCGTTCGCCATGGTGGAGGGGCGGATCACGTTTCCGCCGCGCGTCGTGCCGGACGCCCGGAAGCGGGTCAATCGCGCCGGCCTCAGCACGATTCTGGCCGAAGAGGAGGCAGCGGCCTCTCGCGCCAACCGGCAGCGTCAGGCGGCGCGCGGGGTGGTGGGGCTGCTGGTCCTCTACCCGCTCGTGGTCCTGGGAGGCTTTCTCTTCCTCTATCTCAGAGCCGGCCGAGAGCACGAGCCGACCGTCCCCGACGAGTATTATCGCGAGCTGCCCGGGACGTACTCGCCCTCGGAACTCGGCGTGCTGTGGCGCTTCCGGCGCGTGCGGCCCGATGACTTTGTCGCCACGGTCATGGATCTGGCCCGCCGCGGCTATCTGACCATCGCGCAGAAGGAGGACGGCCTGGACGACGAGTATGTCCTGACGCCCACCTACATCAAGGCGCCGTCCGACAAACCGAAGCGGCGCGGGCTGATGGACGTCCTGCGCCGGCGCACGCCGGTCAGCGACGAGGAGCAGGCGGAGACCCTCGCCGCCACGACCGAGGTGGTCTCCGAGGTCGCCGGGGAGGCGATCCCCGCCCGCGACGCCCTCTGGCCTCACGAGCGGCGCGCGCTGGACATGCTCTTCGGGCGCACGGGCCGTCCGGTGCGGCTCACCCGGGCGGGCATTCAGGGGCCCGCCAAGGTCCGGCTGCAGCGCTCGTTCAAGAAGTGGGTCGCCCAGACGGTCGAGGCGACAAAGCGCCACGGCTGGTTCGACGACGGAAGCGCGCGCGCGCGCCGCTGGGTGCGGGTGATCGGAGGCCTGATGGTCGGCCTGGCCATCTGGGGATTCTTCGGCGGGGTGATCGCCTCGCCGCCGCTGGCCTTCCTGTCGGTCGAGTCCATTCCGCTGGGTATCTTCCTGTTGGCCATGGGGTTCTCGTTGGACCGGCGCAGCCAGAAGGGCGCGGACGAGTTTCGCCGTTGGCGCGGCTTCCAGCGGTTCCTGCGGGACTTCAGCGAGATGAAGGACCAGCCCGTCCCCGCTCTCACCGTCTGGGAGCACTACCTTGTCTACGCCATCCCTCTCGGCGTCGCCGACCGCGTGCTGCGAGCCCTGCGCGCGCTGGTGCCTCCTGAGGAGCTCGCCCGCTCCAGCGCGATGGGATGGTACACGTCGTCGTCTTCCGGCGACGGTTTCCGCAGCAGCGCCGGCCTGATCGACGGGATGCGGTCCTTCACCTCGACCTTCACCAGCACCGTCGCGGCGGCATCGTCGCCTCCGAGTTCGGGAAGCGGAGGGGGCGGGGGGTTCTCCGGTGGGGGCGGCGGCGGTGGTGGGGGCGGGGGCGGTGGAGGCGGCAGCGCGGGCTGAGCCCGGCTAGCGCGGGACGTTTCCCCTGAGGATCTCCAGGACCTCGGGGTAGGGCCGCGCTTCCGGCCGCGCCTGCACGAGCGTGGTCAGCGCTTCGTCGAGCGGCGCTCCGCGGACCCGCACCAGATACCCCAGGGCGATGCTCGGCGAGCGGTTCACTCCCGCGGTGCAGTGGAGGTAGACGACCCGGCCATTCTCCAGCAGCCGGGCGAGTATCTCCACCCCGTCATCCAGATGCGCGATCACGTCCGCCGCCGACCAGTCTTCGATCGGCAGGCGGTGCGCCTCAATCCCTAACGCGCGGCACCATCCCGCCTCCCGCTCCCAAGAGAGATTGCGCACGGCCAGATCGGCGTCGGTCTGCAGGCTGAGCAGCGCGGACAGCCGGATCTCCTCGGACAGCTCCTTGAGATCGGATGCCGACGCCAGGCCGCTCCCGACGTAGAGAGAGGGCAGGATCCGGCTGGCGTCAACCACGCGCGAACCGGTCGAGGGTGAAGAGGGAGATATCGTGGCCGGTTCGCCCATCCAGCGCCAGGTCGGCGAGGATCTCGCCGATCACCGGGGTGAACTTGAACCCGTGCCCCGAGAAGCCGCAGGCGACCACGACGTTCTCGTGCGCGGGGTGCTGATCGAGGATGAAGTGGGTGTCGGGGCTCATCGAGTAGAGACAGGTCACCGCCGACAGCATCGGACCGTTGGCCGCCGCCATGTACGGGGCGACAAAGTCCCGCCGCAGCGCCTCGATCTCCGCGGGGGCGATCTCGCGCCGTACGCCATCGGCGGTGGTCTCGTTGCCGTGCGCGTGTTCGGCGACCTTCACCCCGTCGAAGGCCAGCTGCGGGAAGCCATAGAAGAGCCGCTCCTCCACCTGCCAGATGTAGACGGGACAGCGGGCGGGGTCGAAGGCCTCGTCCATCGCCGCCGGTCTGAACCAGGGAACGACCTGACGCTCGATCACCACGGGCACGCCCAGGTCGGCGAGGACCTCCGGCGCCCAGGGACCGGGGGCGATCACCAGCGCGCCGGCCTCGTAGCTGCTGCGCGGGGTGGAGACCGTCACGGCGTGCGGCGCGGCGCTCCAGGCCAGTACCGGCTCTTGATGGTGTAGCTCCGCCCCCGCCTTGGCAGCCTGGCGCAGGTGGGCGAGGACACACTCCTCAGGGAAGAGGATTCCCGCGCGCGGCTCCAGCACACCGACCATCCCCTCGGCGGGCTGAAAGACGGGGAAGCGTCGGCGCACCTCTGTCGCGTCGAGCACCTCGTGCTCCAGGCTGTGCACCCGCGCGCTCTCGAGAGCGCCGCGTACCAGCATGGTGTCGGGGGCGCCGATCATAATCCCACCGGTAGTCAGCAGCAGGAGCGTGCCTGAGGAGCGCTCCAGTTCCCCCCAGAGCTCGTAGGCGCGCCAGACCAGCGGTACGTAGGAGGGGTGCTCGAAGTAGGCTTCGCGGATGATGCGCGTGCGTCCGTGCGACGCTCCGCGGTCATGCGCGGGGGGATGGAGGTCGAACCCGATCACGCGCCGCCCGCGGCCGGCCAGATGCGCGGCGGCGGCGCTGCCCATGCCGCCGAGCCCGAGGACAATCACATCGTAGTACGCCATGGCAGGAGGATTCGGCGCGGGGCCCGCTCACCCTACGGGGGGCGGTCGGGCTGCCCTGCGCGCGCGCTTCCAGGATTCGCGCCGTGGCCGCGAACAGCGCCTCGATGTCGCTCTTTGTGTTGTAGCCCTGCACAGAGACCCGCAGGAGCTGCATCTGTCTCCAGGCCACGATCGGCACCTCGATGGCGAAGTCCTCCCGCAGCCGCCGCTGCGCGCCCTCGCCGTCGCTGAGGGGGAGAGGGACGCTGACCATCTGCGCGTACCAGGCCGGCCCATCGGGGCTGAGCGCAGGCCCGGCCCCCAGAGCAAGCAGCCCCGCGCGGGCATCCGCGCCCAGGGTGTCGAGATTGAGCGGGATCTGTCCGACGGCGTGGGCGCCGTCGATCACGCTGATGATGCCGGCAGCCCGGGCTCGCCGCACCAATTCCACCACAGGGAGGATCAGCGCGGAGGGCGAGGTGACGTGGCTGATGAAGAGGACCCTCGTGCGCGGGCTCACCTGCGCCCAGAGCGTGTCGGTAACATGCTCATGGGATGCCGCCGGCACAGGTATCTCCGCCTGGATAAACCGGGCGCCCCGCCGCTCGCAGAGGAAGCGCCACGTTCGCTCGGCTGCGCCGTACTCCTGATCGGTGCTGAGCACCTCGTCGCCGGGGGCGAGGGGCAGGGAGCGCGCCGCGATGTTGATCCCCATCGTGGCGTTGCTGACGTAAACGAGGTCGTCCGGGTCCGCGCCGACGTACTCTGCCAGGGCGCGACGTGCCTCGGCCATCAGCCCGGGGAAGCGGCGCCCGAGGAACTCCACGGGCTGGCCCTCCAGTTCACGCTGCCATCGCTGGTAGGCCTCGAAGACCGGACGCGGGCAGGCGCCGAACGAACCGTGGTTGAGGAAGACGACGTCCGGGCGGAGGAGAAAGAACTCCCGCAGCGCTACAGACACGCGGAGATGGCGTCCCGGAGGATCTCGACGATCCGATCCACCTCCGCGTCCGTAACCACGAGCGGTGGAGCCAGGCAGATGACGTCGCCGATCGGATGACCGCCGCGCTGTCCGGCGCGCATGCGCGTGATCAGCCCACGCTGCCGCGCTTCTCTGAGGATGCGCGCTCCCAGCCCCAGCGCCGGGCTCTTCATCTCCCGGTCCTCCACCAGCTCGATCCCGCACATCAATCCCAGCCCGCGGACGTCGCCGACGACCGGCAGATCCCGCAGCGTTTGCGCGCGCTCGAGCAGCCGCCGGCCCATCGCCCCGGCGCGGTCGACGAGCCCCTCCCGCTCCAGGATGTCGAGATTGCGCAGTCCGACCGCACAGCAAGTGGGGTGGGCGGAGTAGGTGGCGGCGTGCATGAACCGTTCGGCCGGCGGGGCTTCCATGATGGTGCGGTGGATCTCCCCGGAGACCATCACCCCCCCTAGGGGGAGGTAGGCGCTGGTGACGCCCTTTGCAAAGGTGACGATATCGGGGAGCACGCCCCAGTGGTCGAGCGCAAACCAGCGGCCCGTGCGGCCGAATCCGGTGATGATCTCGTCGGCGATGAAGAGCACTCCTGCGCGGTCGCAGATTGCTCGGATCTGCGGGAAGTAGTCGGGATGCGGCGGGATGACCCCACCAGCCCCGATGACGGGTTCGGCGATGAACGCCGCCACCGTCTCGGGGTCCTCCGCCGCCAACGCCGCCTCCAGCGCCTCGGCCATAGAGTCTCCCGAGCGGTACGGATAGGAGGGGGCGATGTGGACGAAACCGGGGACGACGGGCCCAAACATCGCGTGGAATGAGGGGATGCCCGTCGCCGACATCGCGGCCAGGGTCACCCCGTGGTAGCCGTGGTGGCGGGAGATGATCTTGACCTTGCGCGGGCGCCCCTGCCTCCTCCAGTAGTAGCGGGCGATCTTGAAGGCGGTCTCGTTGGACTCCGCCCCTCCCGTCGTGAAGTAGACGCCGGAGAGGTTGGGATAGGCGAGGGCGACCAGCCGCTCGGCCAGACGCACCGCCGGTTCGTTGGAGTAGCCGACGTACGCGGAGGTGTAGGCGAGCCGTCGCATCTGCTCCGCGGCCGCCTCCGCGAGCTCCGTCCGGCCGTGCCCGACGTTGACATTCCAGAGGGACGCGAGCCCGTCGATGTACTCACGCCCCTCGGCGTCGCGCAGGATCGCTCCCCGGCCCTCCGTCAACATCACGGGCGCGGCGTGGTCCGCTCCGGAGTGCAGCGGATGAATCAGGTGCGATTGGTCGGCCGAGATCAACGCCGTGGCTGCCGCGCGCGTCTCCATCCAGGATCTCGCTCCTCTCCCGGGTAGGTCTTCCTTTCACCCAGGCTCCCGTCAACTCATACGCGCCCAGCGGACAAAGCCCCTCTGCAAACGCAGCGCGCTGCCGCCGATGGTGATGGGTGGGAGGAGATGGCGTGCGCGTCCGAGATGGCATGACGTTGATCGAGGTGCTGGTCGTCGCAGCGCTTCTCGGATTGGCGCTGCTCGGCATCTTCGGGACGATCCGGATCACCTTCGACGGCATGGCGATGACGGAGCGGCAGCTGGAGTCGCAGCAGAGCCTTCGGGTGGCCGTCGATCGCATGGTCGAGGAGCTCCGCTGGGGGGAGGTGGTGCTGGCCGATCCGCTGTGCGCCGGACTCTGTCCCGACCGCGTCACTGTGCGCGTTCCGCCCCACAACCCGCGCCGGCCCGGGCAGCCCTACGTCGTCACCTTCGGGCGCGATGCGGCGCAGCGCGAATTGGAGCGGCGGCTCGGCGCTGTGGTGAACAATCTCGCCGGAGGGATCGAGCGGCTGGAGTTTCGCTACTTCGATGCTGCGGGTGCCCTCACATCGTCCGCTCCCGCGGTGGTGCGCATCGAGGTCAGCGTCACCGCCGCCGCCACCGGCCTCCGTGCCGCCCGCACCATAGCCACGGAAGTCTTCCTGCGCAACCATCCCCGCCCGTCCGCGGGTCCCTAGGTCTCGGCCCCGGCGCCCTGTTGACACGGCCGTTACATTGGTGGGTGAGGCTGGGAGCAATAACCTCGCCGGATCAAAGGGGGAGTCGGTGTGCGCGGACTGGTGGTGATCCTCGTGATCGCGGTAGTGACTCTGGTCCTTCCGTACGCGGCATTCGGGCAGGCCGCTGGCGTCGCCGCGGCGCGGACCCAACTCACGACGGCCATCTTTCACTCAGGCGAGCTGGCGCAGCGGGGGACGGCGATCGCCGGAACTCAGCTGCACCTCCGGCACGTGATCAACTGTCTGGAGGGGGACAAAGGTCCCAACTTCAATCAGGCCGCAGGCTATCCGTGCCAGGGGCAGGGGAACGGGATCCTCAACGACCTGCGCGCGGCAGTCGCGGCTGGGGCGGCGGGATCGGAGCAAGCCCTCCGCTTCGCCGACGTGGCGCTGAAGCTCTCGCTGCAGGCGGTGGTCATGACGGACGTCAACGCGGCGCAGCCGTGGGCGGCCGTCATCTCCCGTCAGCTCACCTCCGCGCGGGACGCCTTGCGCTAGCCGCCCCCGCGGATCACCACGTATACTTGAAGGCCGGGATGCCGCTGTAGCTCAACCCGGCAGAGCACCGCACTTGTAATGCGGGGGTTGTCGGTTCGACTCCGACCAGCGGCTCCAGCCATATCATGAAGGACCGGTCCTCCCTAAGGAGGGCCGGTTCTGCTGTTTCGGCTGGCTTACGGCGGGCCGGCTTCGGAGGGGGCGTGTCGGAGTCCCTGGGCTTCGCTTCGCTGCGCCAGTCGCCTCAGGAGGGTGAGCACCGGACCGGCCATGAAGGTTGTGATCAAGGCCATCAACACCATCATCGTGAAGATCCGCGGCGAGAGGATCCCGAGGTCGTAGCCTATGTTGAGGGCGATCAGCTCGACCAGGCCGCGGGTATTCATCAGGGCCCCGATGGAGAGGGAATCGTACCAGCTCATGCCGGTCCACCGGGCCGCCACGGCGCTCCCGCCCAACTTCCCCACGATCGCGATCACGATAATGCCCCCGGAGAGGAAAAGGCTCTGCCAGTCATTGAGCAGTCCGATCTGAGTCCGTAGGCCGGTAAACGCGAAAAAGAGCGGCAGGAGCATGACCGACGTGAGCACCTCGAGGCGGGTCCGGACGAACCTCTTGACACTCTCAAGGGGTGGCATGGCCACCCCCGCCAGGAACGCTCCGAAGAGCGGATGGATGCCGATCATTTCGGTGAAGAGAGCCGCGGCAAACGCGAAGGCGAGGATCCCCGAGACGCGGCCCACGCGCTGCCGGCCTGGTCCGGCGAAGAGCCGTGCCGTCTGAGGTCGGATCAGGAAGAGCATGACGGCGGTGAAGACGAGAGCCAGCGCGATGGTCGTCGCCGCGCCGGTCAATCCGGTGGCCTTGATCAGGGCGACGACCACCGCGAGCAGACACCAGGCGGTCACGTCGTCCACCGCGGCACAGGCGATGACGGTACTGCCGATCGGCGTGTCGGCGAGCCGTCGTTCCGCGACGATGCGGGCCAGCACCGGGAAAGCGGTGATGCTCATGGCGACGCCCATGAAGAGGGCGAACGGGGTGAAGGGGACCCCGGCGGGCGCCAGCAGCGGAAAGATGTAGAGCGAGAGCGCCGTGCCCAGGAAGAACGGCACGAGGATGCTGGCGTGGCTGACAAGCACCGCGGCGTCGGCCTTTTTCTTCAGATAGCCGAAATCCAGCTCCACCCCGACGATGAACATGAAGAGGATCGCCCCAATCTGGCTGAGCAGGCCGAGGGATCCCAGTGAGGATGCCGGGAAGATGAACGCCTGCGCGTGCGGGGAGAGCGACCCCAGGAGCGACGGTCCGAGCATGATGCCGGCCACGACCTCGCCGATCACCGACGGCTGCCCGATGCTGCGGAAGAGCCGGCCCATTCCGCGGGCGGCGAGGATGATGACGGTCAGCTGGATCAGGAGGATCCCGAGTGGATGATTCAGGTTCTCGACGAGGATCCCCAGCGGTCCGGATGGCCCGCCGCGCTCAGGAGAGGGCGGCGGAGGGACCTGAGGTGGAGGCGTCGGGGTCGCGGCAGGCGGGGGCGCGAGACCGTCCGTCCCGTAGAGGGAGGACCCCAGGCGCAGCATGGCGATGATGCCCAAGCCGAAGAGGAGGATAACAACGAGATAGAAGGCCAGATTTCGGTATCGTCGATTCATGGAAGAAGCGCCGCGGCGAGGAGGGGCAACCCTTCTCAGCGCGGCACGGGCGCACGCCGGCCGGCGACCTTCCGCACCGTGGCCGTCACCCAGAACACCGACCACGCGCCCAGGGCGATGCCGGCCAGGGCGATGCGGCTGGCGTCGACGATCGGCTCGACGCGCAGGCGCTCCGGGGTGACCTCGAGGACGGCCACGGGCCGGGCGCGGACCTGCCCACCGCCTCCCCCACCGCCGCCTTCACGGCCCGGCGTCGTCCCGCCGTTGCCGCGCTCGGTCCCCCGTCCATACCCAAAGCCAAAGCCGTAGCTGATCGCGGCGACGGGGATGATGGTGCGGTCACCGACGGTCCGCGGCTCGCCGAAGGCCTGTTTCACCGAGGCCGCTTCCTGGATGCTCGTCATCGCCTTGAGAATCTGCTCATCGATCATTGCTCCACCTCCGCCTCACGATCCACAGGACGATCCAGACGATGGCGCCCACCGCCACGATGCCGCGCACGGCCTGTCCCGTCGCATCGGGAATGACGACCCGGCGCTCCTTCCCACCTCTCCGCTCGATGACGGCCACCGGCATCGCCCGCCGGTAAGCCAGCGCCAGGGCCGGGCCGCCCCGGGCGCGCGCCGGCGCGCGGACCTCGATCTCCACGAGGGGCACGACCTCCCGGTCCCCGAGGCGCATCGCCTCGCCCCTCACGGTCCGTCTGTTCCGCGTGATCATTACATCATCGTCTCTCGGAGCACTCGGGGCTTCAGCGGGAGCAGACCCGGCTCCTCCTGACGCCCCGCGCGCGAACTAGAGCCGGCCGGGCATAAACGTGGTCAAGACCTCGTCACACTGTTTCTGCCCCGTTCGCCAGCGGTCGAGCGGCTTGGCGCACACGAGGTACCGGAAGGCGGAAGGACCGGTCACCAACAGGCCGACCGACGCCCACTCCTGACCCTGCGAGCTTCCGGTGACCTCGAAGCGATGCCAGCGCACGCTTCCCTCTTCACGGAACCGCCGGAAGCCGGACACACCGTGGATCGGCAGCTGGCGCAGACCGGCCCGGCGCGCGTCGTCGTCATCGAGGGGTCCGGGCTCGGCCACGGTGAAGACGAGGATGAACTCGGCGCTGCTCAGGTGGGGTACCTCGTCTCGGGGCGCACCGGGCGGGAGAAACCAAACCCGTTCGTCGCCCTCGCCGCGGACGATCTGCCAGCCGGAGGGATAGCTCATGCTGAACCCCTGCGCCTCGCTGATAAACGTCTCGTAGGCCGGCGGCCGCGCGCAGGCCGAGAGAGCGAGCAGCCCGAGGGCGATGGGTAGAGGGAGGCGCACGGCGTTCACGATCTCTATCCTACTCCGACCCGCCCTTGACCTTGGAGCGCCGGCGGCTGAATAGTGGAAGGCGAATCCGGATGTTTCCCTTTGTCATTGACGCCAGCGTGGCGGGGCACGTGCGCATCGGCCTCGTCGAGGTGCGCAGCCTCCTGATCCGCGCGGAGGACCCGGGTCTCCGCGCGGACATCACCAATGTGGCCGGGGCCATGCGGGATCACTTCGCCGGCCGTGAGCCGGGGCAGATCGAGGGGCTGCAGCCGGCCCGGGATCTCTACAAAGGCCTCGGCGTCGACCCGACGCGTCTGCGTCCGTCCTCCGAAGCGCTGCTGCGTCGCGTCCTGCGCGGCGAGATGCTGCCCACGATCAATACGCTCGTGGACACGAGCAATCTCTGCTCGCTGGAGTTCCTCCTGCCCATTGGGCTCCACGACCTGGACGCGGTGCGCGGCAGCCTGACCGTGCGGCGGGGGCGCGCGCTGGAAGGGTATGAGGGCATCGGCAAGGCCTATCAATCGGTCGAGGGCCGCCTCGTCGTGGCCGACGGGACGGGCGCCTGTGGCTCGCCCACCAGTGATTCCGCGCGCACGATGATCACCCCCAGGTCTACGGATGCCCTGATGGTGATCTACGCGCCCGCCGCCTACCCCACCGACGAGATGACCGAGCATGTGCGGATCGCCGCCGAGCGCATCGTGCGTTTCAGCGCCGGGAGGCTGGTCGGCACCGCCGTCCTGCCCTGAAGCATGCGGGTCCAGGAACTGCGTGCGCCCGCGCCGGTCGAGCGGAGCCCCCTTGCCTCTGCCGATCGTGCGGTCCCTCAGCCTGGGCCGGGGGAGGTGCTGTTGCGGGTCGCCGCCTGCGGCGTCTGCCGCACCGACCTGCACATCGTGGAAGGAGAGCTTCCGCCGCACCGCCCCGTGGTGGTGCCGGGGCATCAGGTGGTGGGAGTCGTCGACCGCGCCGGGCCCGGCGTCGAGCTCGCCCCCGGCAGCCGCGTAGGGGTGACCTGGCTGTACTCGTCCTGCGGGCAGTGCGCCGCGTGCCGGCGGGGCGAAGAGAACCTCTGCGCCGAGGCGCGCTTCACTGGCTACGACACCGACGGCGGATACGGCGAGGCCATGATCGCCGACGCCCGCTACGTCTACCCCCTCCCCGAGCACTTCAGCCCCGTAGAGGCGGCCCCGCTGCTGTGCGCGGGCGTCATCGGCTACCGCTCCCTCCGCCGCGCGGAGGTGGCCGCCGGCGACCGCGTCGGGATGTACGGGTTTGGGGCCTCGGCGCACCTGGCACTGCAGGTCGCCGTCTCCTGGGGCTGTCAGGTCTTCGTGGTCACCCGCGGCGCCGGCCACCGCCGCCTCGCCGCCGACCTCGGGGCCGCCTGGACCGGCACCGCGGAGGAGCGGCTCCCCGCGCCGCTGGACCGGGCCATCCTCTTCGCGCCCTCCGGCGCGCTGATCCCCCCGGCCCTGGGGGCGCTGCGCCCCGGGGGGACGCTGGCCATCAACGCGATCTACCTGGGCCGGATGCCGGAGATGGACTACGCGCTGCTCTACCAGGAGCGGACCGTGCGCTCGGTAACCAACCTCACACCCCGAGATGCCCGGGAGTTTCTCGCCCTGGCGGAGGCGATCCCCGTGCGCACGGAGGTGGAGCCCTTCCCGTTGGAAGACGCGAACGCGGCGCTCCAGAAGATGAAGCGCCGCGAACTGGCCGCCGCCGCCGTGCTCGCTATCGCCACTTGATGGTGCAGCCGCGCGCGGCGGTCTCGGCGGGGGTTGGCGCGCGGCCCGCCAGCACCGCCTCGAGGGCGTCGCGGAAATACTGGTGCTGCACCGCCGCGGGCTCGTCGTAGTTGTCGTCGGGCGCCCCGTGGTAGACGAGTTCCTGGTCCCCGTCGAAGAGGAAGACTTCGGGCGTGCGCGTCGCGCCGTACCCGCGCGCCACCGCCTGTGACTCGTCGAAGAGGTAGGGGAAGGGGTAGCCCTTCTCCCGGGCCCGCTCCTGCATCTTCTCGAACGAGTCCTCCGGGTACTTCGCCGGGTCGTTGCTGTTGATGAGCAGAAAGCGGACGCCCCGCGCCGCGTAGTCGCGCTGCAGGGCGATGACCCGCTCCTCCCAGGCCCGGACGTAGGGACAGTGGTTGCACCAGAAGATCACCGCCACGGCGGACGCCCCGGCAAGGCTCTCCGGGCTATAGGTTTTCCCGTCCACCCCCGGCAGCGAGAACGAGACGATCGATTCGTTGGTGGCCAGCGTCATCGGGTCGCTCCCTTCGTCGCCTGTGCGACGGCTTGCTCCGCCAGCCGCCGCCGGATCATCTCCCGGGACGGCAGCGGGGAGGGACGGCCGTCCTCGAGGAGGTAGAGCCGGCAGGTCAGGCGGCCGGCTCCCTCGGCCGCGGTCTCGGGCTGGATGTCGCGCCCATCCAGGCGGATCGTCGGCGATCCTGGGAACGCCAGCGCCCGAGCCTGCGCCTCCGTGGCAACGTGCGTCACCGTGATCTCGTCGCGCATGCCAGCCTCGGCGAGCCCCGACCGCAGGCGGTCCAGCGCCTCCTCGTGGGAGGGGCACTCTTCCCAATAGAGAAAGTCGATGCGCATCGTTCTTCCATTATATCTTGGAGGGGCAGCATCGCTGAGATCCGACCCAGCCCGTTCCGCCTGCAGGTGGTGACGCGCTACCGGGCGCGCACCGCCGTAGAACGCTGGCAGCTGCAGGACCGCCTGCGCGTGCGGCTGCGCGCCCTGGGGGTGCGCGCCGGCCCGCGCTTCAGCGAGACATCCGACGGCCGCCTGGCCTTTACGCTCTGGACCGGGCTGCGCGGTCAGGCCGGGTTGGCGGGGGCGCTCGCGGGGATCGATCTGGACGAGTCTAGCGCCGGCAGTCGAAGCAGTGATTGCTGAAGCGCAGCACGATCGTGCCGATCACGCGGCCGTAGCGGGCCAGCTCCGTGCTGGAGTCCATCTTCACCTCGCGCCAGGCGGTCCGCCCCGCCGCGGGTCCCCATTCGATCTTCGTTTCTACGGGGCCCCAGTCGTACTGCGCGATCAGACTGTGGAGGCGCCCCTCCTCGTCGGTGACCACGGTGACGAGGTAGGGTCCGCCTGGCCGATCGATGATCTCTCGTTGTCCGGGCTGATAGAGCCACCTGGCGATGGCCCGCCGCGTCCCGACATCCTTTAGCTCGGCGGCCCGGCCGTAGCGGCGCAGCACGTCGGTGACGATGTCCGTGCGGATGCCACCCAGGATGATCCGTCCTCCGGGAGTCTCCGAGATCTGAAACATGTCGTACTCGGTGAGGATCTCGAGGGTCCCTTCCTCACGCTCGATGCGCTCCTGGATGAGTTTCTTCAGGTTGGCGGAGAAAGGCTGGAGGAGCAGCGGGAGGTCCAGCCTGGTGATGTTGACCGAGCGGCGCTTCGGGCCGCCCTGGACCGCGCGCCACTCGCGGAAGGATCCGGCGGCCCGGGCCCCCAGCTTCTGGCCTCCGCGCCCGGCGATCGTCAGGTCCCCGTCGAAGTCCGCCGTCATCTCATACGGTACCGGGTCGGGGTCGGTGAAGATGCGCTTGAGCAGCTCGTCCACCGACACATGGTTCGCGTAGGTGGGAGGGGGGCTCAGCAAGAGAAGCGTGAGAGCCAGCAAGAGTAGGAATCGCACCGCATCGGGATTATACCCTAGAGCGAGCCGGGGGCCCCCCAGGGTCTGCCCGGGAGGATCGCGATGACGCAAGGGACTCTCGACATCGTGCTGGATGTGAACAGGACCCGGCGCAGCGTCGCCAGGTTGAAGCCCGATCCGGTAGAGCGCGCGCTGATCGAGCGTTGTCTGGAGGCGCCCGTCGTGGTCGCCATCACCTCTGTGCTGGCCGAGGATCCGGAGCGTCGGGAGGAAGACCTTTGGGCGACCATTGGAGCGGCGTACGCGTTCATGCTCGGCCTCTGGAGCGCGGGCGTCGGCAGCTACCTGCGCACCGGCGCCATCTTGGAGCACCCGTCGCTGCGGGCCCTCCTGGCCGTCCCGGCCGACCGGCGCGTCACGGGGATCATCTACGCCGGGTACCCGGCCGAGCTGCCGACCAAGCGGCGCACCCCCGCGGCGGAGCGCACCGTGTGGCTGCGTTGAGTCCGGGCCCGAGGGAGGAGGGGGCATTCCGGCGGCGACGAATGGACTGAGCACACATCAGCACGGCGGGGGGACGGCGGTGACGAACGGCGCGTACGTGAAGTACCTGGAGAAGGTGCCCATCTTCCAGCCTCTTCCCTCGAACGAGCTGGAGGCGGTCGCCCGGTCGCTGAAGGAGCGCGTCTACGAGGCGGGGACGGTGATCGTCAAGCAGGGCGATCCCGGGGTGGGCTTCTTTCTGATCGCGGAGGGAACGGTGGAGGTGGCCCACGACGGCCATCACGTCCGCGATCTGGGCGCGGGGGAGTTCTTCGGCGAGCTGGCCCTGATGGAGGAACGCGAGCGCACCGCGACGGTGACGGCGAAGACGCGCACCACCTGCCTGCAGCTGGTGCGCTGGGACTTCCGGGCGCTGCTGAAGCAGCACCCCGACATCGCCGTGAAGGTGATGGAGGTCGTCGTCAGGCGGCTGCGCGACCACCCCGCGATGCACGAGCACGATTAGGCCGCGGCGGTGGCCTTTCCGGCGCTGCTGCTGGCCCATCTCCTGGGCGACTTTCCCTGCCAACCCTACCCGCTGATCCGGTGGAAACTCGCGTCGCTGCGCGGGCTCCTCGTCCACGTCGCCATCCAGACGGCGCTCGCCCTGCCGGTGATGATCTGGGCGATCCCGCGCTGGCCGCTCTGGCTGGGGGTGCTCTCCGTCAGCCACTTCCTCATCGACTGGGCGAAGGTCCGCTGGACACGCGGCGGCTGGATCGAGCTGGGGGCCTTTTTCCTCGATCAGAGCGCGCACATCAGCGTCCTCTGGATCATCGCCCGCGCATCGGGCGCCCAGCTCGTCCTGAGCGCGGCCGCGGCAATGTGGCTGCGGGTGGCGATCGCGTTCATTGCGGCGGTGTATGCGGGCTCGGTGGTAGTCTTCCTCACGAACGCCGCGCGCACGCACCCCACGGGGGGATTCGCGCCCATCCCGCTCGGAGAGCGAGTGCGGGGGATGGTCGAACGGGGGATCGTCGTCGTGGCGTTCGTGGCGCTGCCCTCCGCTATCCTCACGGTGGTCCTCGCCGCGGCGTATCTGGCGGCGGCGGCGGTGATCCAGCGGGACCGGTGGCGGTGGGCGATGCGGGCCCTCAGCGTGGCCTGGGCCCTCGCCGTGACCGTGGCCGCGGTCTGAGGGGCGCGGAAGGGGGAGGGGGATGATGGAACGACCCAAGGTGTACGTGTGCCGGCCGCTGCCTCCCGCTCCGTCGGAGCGTCTCTCCGAGCGCGCCGAGGTGCGGACGTGGGACCGTGACGACGTCCCCCCACCGCGCGAGGTGTTGCTGCGCGAGGTAGCCGAGGCCGACGGGCTCGTCTCCCTCCTCACCGACCGGATCGACGCCGAGCTGCTGGACCGGGCGCCCCGTCTGCGCGTGGTGGCTAACGTGGCCGTAGGGTTCGACAACATCGAAGTCCCCGCCGCCACGGAACGCGGCGTCGTGATTACCAACACCCCCGGCGTCCTCACCGAGACCGTCGCCGATTTCGCCATGGCCCTTTTGCTGGGGACGGCGCGGCGCCTCGTCGAAGCGGACAAGTACACGCGGGCCTACCGCTGGAAGTCCTGGGAGCTGATGCTCTTCCTTGGGCAGGACGTGCACGGCGCGACGCTGGGGCTGGTCGGCCTGGGACGCATCGGCGGGGCGGTGGCGCGGCGGGCCCACGGCTTCGGCATGCGCATTCTCTACCACGACGTGATCCGCCGCGAAGACCTGGAGCGGGAGCTCGGCATCACCTACACGCCGTTCGAGGAGGTGCTGCGCGAGTCGGACTTCATCAGCGTGCACGTCCCGCTGATGCCGGAGACGCGTCACCTCATCGGCCGCGAGCAACTGCGCATGATGAAACCCACCGCGGTGCTCGTGAACACGTCGCGCGGACCCGTCGTGGACACCATGGCCCTCGCCGAGGCGCTGGCCGACGGGACGATCTGGGCCGCCGGGCTGGACGTCTTTGAGGTCGAGCCGGTGCCCTCTGACCACCCGCTGCTGGCCCTCGACAATGCCATCGTGGTCCCCCACATCGCCTCCGCCAGCGTCGTCACCCGCACCAAGATGGCGCTGATGGCGGTGGAGGACTGCCTCGCCGTCCTGGAAGGCCGGCGTCCCGTGAACCCGGTCAACCCGGAGGTGCTCGAACGACCCCGCAGGTAAGCCTGGAGGACCCCCCGAATAGGGGGGAAGCCCATCATGTCGCTAATCGCACCAAAGGGGGGGAGAGGATGAACCGCAGGTTGGGAGTAATTGTGCCGGTCGCCGTTGTGGCGCTGGCACTGTTGGTGGCGCCGGTCTCCGTCGGCGCGCCGATGTCATCGTGGGACGCGCGATGCGGCCGCACCGGCGGCACGCTGGTCTTCGCGCAGGCCCAGGACGCCGTCGGCCTGGATCCTCATACGATCGAAGACGGCTTCTCGGTCAACAACACCTCGAACGTCTTCGACACGCTTGTGCGCTATCGCCGCGACACGACCGCCGTCGAGCCGTCGCTCGCCGAGTCCTGGACCACCTCGCCCGACGGGCTGGTCTGGACCTTCAAGCTTCGTCGCGGCGTGAAGTTCCACGACGGCACGCCGTTCAACGCGGAGGCCGTGGTCTTCAACTACGAGCGCCAGGTCAACGCCAAGCACCCCTATCACCAGGGGACCTTCGTCTACGCTGAGTTCACCTTCCAGAACGTCAAGAGCGTGTCCGCGGTGGACGCGAATACGGTCCGTTTCACCTTGAGCGCGCCCTTCGCGCCCTTCCTCAGCAACATGGCCATGTTCTCGACGGCGATTGCCAGCCCCACGGCGATCCGCAAGTACGGGAAGGACTTCTTCAAGAACCCTGTGGGCACGGGGCCGTTCAAGTTCGTGCAGTGGGTGCAGAAAGATCATGTCACCTACGCGGCCAACACCGAGTACTGGGGGGGACGCCCCTGTGTCGACCGCCTGATCGTCCGGGGCATTCCCGACAATACCGTGAGGCTGCTGGAACTGGAGAAGGGGACGATCCAGGCGATGGACCAGGTTGGCCCGCCGGACTACGCCCGCATCCGGGCGAACGCCAAGCTAACCCTCTTCACTGGCCCCGGTCTGAACATCGGCTACGTCGCGATGAACGTGGAGAAAGAGCCCTTCACCGACGTGCGGGTGCGCCGCGCAGTCAACCACGCCGTCAACCGGGCGGCTATCGTCAATGCCTTCTATGGGGGTATCGGCAAGCCCGCCACGAACCCAATGCCGCCCATCATCTGGGGCTTCAACACCTCTATCACGGGCTACGAGTACAGCGTGGACAAGGCCAAAGCCCTGTTGGCGGAGGCCGGCTACCCGAACGGGTTCTCCACCGAGCTGTGGTGGCCGAACCGCGCGCGCCCCTACCTGACCCAGCCGCAGAAGATCGCTGAAGCGCTGCAGGCGCAGCTGGCCCGGGCGGGCATCCGCGCCAAGCTCGTGACCTACGAGTGGGGCACCTACCTGGAGAAGACCCGTAGCGCCGAGCACCCCATGGCCATCCTGGGATGGATCGGCGACAACGGGGACCCGGACAACTTCCTCTACGTCCTGCTGGATAAAGACAACGCCGTGAAGGGGAAGGCCAGCAACATCGCCTTCTATCAGAGCAACGCCTTGCACGCTCTGCTCATCCGGGCGCAGCAAGCGCCCACCCAGGCCGCCAGGGCGAGGCTCTACGAGCAGGCGCAGGAGGTCATCTTCCGCGACGCCCCGTGGGCTCCGCTGGTCTACGGCGCCCGCGTGGCCGCCTACACCAAGAAGGTGCAAAACTACTTCCCGCACCCGCTGGAGATCCGCTGGTTCCACCGGGTCTGGCTCTCGCAATAACCCAGCCGCGCGCTCGCGCGGGCCGAGGGAAACGGTTTGGGAGGCCGGCCATCGCGCCGGCCTCCCCTGCTTCTCGGTGGGAAGTGGACGGGGCCCAGAGAGCCTGACGCAAACCGTGATCCCGTCGTTCGGTTAGCGGAGGGCTCTCTGGGCCTCGTGGCCTTGCTGGCGTGCAGCAGGGCGGTCGGCTAGCATGGCTCCATGGGCCGCTACCTCGGCCGCCGCCTGATCGAACTGATCCCCGTCTTCTTTGGTGTTCTCCTGGTCGTCTTCGCCATCGCCCACCTCACCCCCGGCGATCCGGCGCTCGTCATGCTCGGCGAGCGGGCCACCCCTCAGGCGATCCAGCGGCTGCGCGACGACCTCGGCCTCGACCAGCCGCTGCACATCCAATTCCTGCGCTACATGGGGCGGGTCATGCGCGGCGACCTGGGGGAATCGATTCAGAGCGATGAGCGGGTGGTCGTGGAACTGGGGCAGCGCTTTCCCGCCACCGTGGAGCTCACCGTGGCCGCAATGCTGATCGCCTCGCTGGTCGGGATGCTCACCGGGGCGATCGCCGCGGCGCGGCAGAACTCCTGGTTCGACGGCACCAGTATGGTGGTTGCGCTCTTCGGCTTCTCCATGCCCATCTTCTGGCTGGGCATCATGATGATTCTGCTCTTCGCTGCCACCTTGGGCTGGTTTCCCATCTCGGGGCGGCTGGACTTCACCATCGACCTGGCCCGCCGCACCAACCTCTACGTCGTGGACGGCCTGATCAGCGGGAACTGGGCCGCCGTGGGCAGCGCGCTGCGACATCTGGTGCTGCCGGCGGTGACCCTCTCCACCGTTCCGTTGGCGATCATCGCCCGGATGACGCGCAGCAGCCTCCTGGAGGTGCTGCGCCAGGACTACGTGCGCACCGCGCGGGCGAAGGGGGTGGCCGAGGCGCGCGTCGTCACCCGCCACGCCCTGCGCAACGCCGCCATTCCCGTGGTCACCGTGATCGGGCTAAACGTGGGGAGTCTGCTCGGCGGCGCCATCCTCACCGAGACGATCTTCGCCTGGCCGGGGGTGGGACGCTTGATCGTGGACGCGATCTTCGCCCGCGACTACCCACTCGTCCAGGGCGCGGTCCTCTTCATCGCCCTGATCTTCGTCGTGGTCAACCTGCTGGTCGACCTCTCCTACGCGTACCTAGACCCGCGGATCCGCTACGGATGAAACCGGCCGCGTCTCCGCATGAGTGAGCGAGTCATCGCCCTGAGAGGCCCGGTGCGTGTCCGCGTGCGCGCCGGATTCTACGCCGATGCCTGGCGGAGACTGAAGCGCAACCGCGCGGCGATGGCCGGGATGGCTATCGTCCTGCTCTTTGCTCTGGCCGCCTTCGCCGCCCCGCTCGTCGCCCCGCACGACCCGATCGAGCAGGACCTGGAGGCGCGTCTGCTGCCGCCGTCAACCAAGTTCCTCTTGGGCACCGACGACCTGGGGCGCGACCTGCTCTCCCGCATCATCTACGGCGGAAGGACCTCCCTCAGCGTCGGCATCGTCTCCGTCGGCCTGGCCATCGCCATCGGAACGCTGCTGGGGTTGGTGGCCGGCTTCTACGGGCGCTGGGCGGACAGCCTGACGATGCGCACCATGGACATCATGCTGGCCTTTCCGGCGACGCTGCTGGCGATCTTCATCGTGGGAATCCGCGGGCCTGGGCTCAACAACGCCATGCTGGCGATCGGGGTGATCAACATCCCGATCTTCGCCCGCATCGTCCGGGGGTCGGTCCTGCGGGTACGGCAGGAGGATTTCGTGGAGGCCGCGCGCGCCCTCGGCGCCCGCCAGGGGCGGCTCCTGCGGCACCACATCCTGCCGAACATCCTGGCGCCGGTGATCGTGCAGTCCACCCTGGGCATCGGGTCGGCCGTCCTGGAGGCGGCCGGGCTCTCTTTCCTCGGCCTCGGCGCCCAGGCTCCCACGCCGGAGTGGGGAGCGATGCTCACCAACACGCGCGAGTTCCTCCGCGACGCGCCGTGGGCAGCTACCTTTCCAGGGATCGCGATCCTGCTGACGGTGGTGGGGTTCAACCTGCTGGGCGATGGCCTGCGCGATGCTCTGGACCCCCGCTTGAGGCAGTAGCGCTCACCCGCCATTCGGCCGCGCGTTCGAAGCTACCAAGGCGGCGGATCAGAGCGTTGTAGTGCGAATGGGCGGCGTCGCCCTCCGATTCAGCAAGAAGCGTATAGAGGCGATGCTCTGGGGAGGGGTGGTGGCATCGGGACACCATGATGCCAAGGCTTTTCAGCCGCGGGGCCCCGATGCACACATAAGGATGCCGTTAGTGCCGGGATCCCTTACCGGCCCACCGCTCCAGCCCGCGCACGCCCAGCGACCCGACCAGGGTCATCATCAGGTAGAGGAGGGCGACCATGTTGTAGGTCTGGAACGAGCGGAAGGTGCGCGCATTGAGCAGGTTCCCCGAATAGGTCAGTTCCTGCACGGAGATCACCGAGGCCAGCGACGAATCCTTCAGCATCGAGATGAAGTCGTTCCCCAGCGGGGGGAGGATCACCCGCACCGCTTGGGGCAGCACGATGTGGCGCATGGACTGCCAGTAGCTCATCCCCAGCGAGCGCGCGGCTTCGGTCTGCCCCCGCGGAATCGACTCGATTCCGGCGCGGTAGACCTCCGCCAGGTATGCCCCGTACCCGATGCCCAGGCCGAGCGTGGCCCGCACGATGTCGTTCCGCAGCCAGCGGATCCCGGTGAGGTCGGCGAGGGCGGGGGTGAGCACAAAGGCGATGTAGAGCAGCTGCACCAGCAGCGGCACGCCCCGGATCACCTCGATGTAGAGGCGGGAGATCGTGTAGGGGACCGGGTGCTTGGAGAGCTGGCCCAGCGCCGCGATCAGCCCGAGCACCATGGCCACGGCGTAGGCGAGCACCGCGAGTTGCAGGGTGACGACGACGCCGCTGGCCAGGAAGCGATAGGTCTCGAGGTAGACGGCGGAGTTGAGGATCCCGTAGAGCGCGGCGAGGCCGCCGATGACGAGCAGGAGCCCCCACCAGGGAAAGCGCCGCAGGGCGGCGGCGGGCAACAGCCGGCCGCCTCCGGTGGGTTCGGTCAGGACAGCAGAGGGAGAGGACTCCGGCGGGTCGGGGGCCATGGGCAGAAAACGTTCGGGTGCGGGGAAGCCGCGTCCTCCCCGCCCCCGTGATGAATCAGCCTCGTGCTAGCCGCGCCGCCTCAGGACGGCTTCCACTCCACCATCCACTTTTGGAAGAGCTGGTCCAGAGTACCATCCGCTTTCAGGGCGGCGAGAGCCGCGTTGAAGGCATCCCGCAGGGTCGTGTCGCCTTCACGCACGACGATCCCCAACTGCTCGCTGGTGAGGGGGTCGCCGACCGTCTTCAGCTTGCCGGGGTTGGTGCCCATGTATCCGGCGGCGGCCACGCTGTCGATGAGGACCGCGTCCGCATCTTTCTTCAAGAGCGATTCCACGGCCAGGGCGAACGTCGGGAACCGCTTGACCGTCTTGATCTTGCCTTCCTTCTGGAACTTCGAGGCGAGCTCGTCGTTGGTCGTGCCCGTCTGCACGGCGACCGTCTTGTCGGCCAGGCTGTCGATCCCCGTGACGACGGTTTCATCCGCGCGCACCAGCACCAGCTGGTTCACGGCCACGTACGGCGTGGTGAAGTCCATCGTCTTGTCGCGCTCTTCCGTGATGGTGACACCGGAGATGACCGCGTCGTAGTCTCCCTTTTGCAGCGCCGGGAAGATGCCGTCCCAGGCGGTCGACTTGATGTCGGCCTTGCAATTGACCTTGGCGCAGATCGCGTTCATCAGCTCGATGTCGTAGCCGATGAGGTTCTTGGTGGCGTCCAGCATCTCAAACGGGGGGTAGGTGGCGTCTGTGGCCACCTTGATGGTCCGCCCGCCCAGGTCTGGTAGCGCCGCGGCGGGCGAGGCGGCCGGCGCCGGGGCGGGTGCGGGCGCCTGCGCCTGCTGCTGCTGGCAGCCGGCGGCGATGAGGGCGGTCACCACCATGATGGCCGCCAGCATTCCCAGAGATCGTGTGCGCATGCTGTCCCTCCTTCAGTGCTCAGGTTTGAGAGATACGCGGAAACGGCAGGTATTTCTCCCGCTCCCGCGCATTATCCTTTGACACGTCCACCGGCGCGGTGCTGGTCGCGCCCGGGCAGGCGGTGAGGTGAAGCAGAGATGAAGACCCGTGATTTGGCGGCGGCGGCGATCTTCGCCGCGTTAACCTTCATCGTGACGCGGTACACGGTCATTCCCATTCCGGCAACGCGCGGCTTCTTCAACCTCGGGGAGGTCGTCATCTACGTGGCGGCGCTGACCTATGGACCGGCAGTGGGCATGATCGCGGGCGGCCTCGGCTCCGGGCTCGCCGACGTCGCCGCGGGATACGGCTACTACGCGCCCTTTACCCTGGTGATCAAGGGGATTGAGGGTCTGCTTGTGGGGTGGCTGGCCGGCCGTACCATGACCGGGCGCCTTCGCGCCACCGCGGTGGGGGGCGCTTGGATGATCCTGGGCTACTTCCTCAGCCAGGTGCTCTTCTTCCGGGTGCTGCAGTTCGCCGACACGCAGGCCGCCGCGCTGGCCGCTGCGTTCACGGAGCTGCCTTTCAACGTCGTGCAGGTCCTCGTCGGGATCGTGATCGGGGTCCCCGTCGCCTCCCGGCTGGCCGGACTCGCCACCGCCCGCCGTTGAGCCACTGCCGCCCGCTTCCAGGCCCGAGGGACCATCGATATAATGGAAAGACCTCGTAGTGCTGGGCGCTTAGCTCAGAGGTAGAGCGCCTCTCTGACGCAGAGGAGGTCGGAGGTTCAAGTCCTCCAGCGCCCACCAGGTTCAAATGTCTTCAGTGAAGGTCCCACCCTCTCGGACAACTGCCCATACGATGGAACCGCGCGACGGCGGAAACAGGTTCAGACGCGCCTTTCCGTCTTTAGCGAGACGTTCAAAGCCACTACATGTGCCTCGTACGTCGTGCCTGGCTGAGCGGAGGCATTAGCGTACAATGATGCTGAGGTGACATATGGGACATACTACGAAAACGTATGAACAAAAGATCGGCGACTTGGCCGGTGAGCTAGGGCTCAACCCAAAGACGATCCGTTACTACGAGGAGATCGGCCTTATGCCGGCGCCCCATCGCAGGCCGTCCGGCTACCGCCTCTACACTGACACCGATCGCGATCGACTTCGCTTCATCATCAAGGCCAAGGCCATTGGCCTCACCCTGGCCGAGATCGCCGAAATTCTCGCCCTGCGACGGCGCGGGGACCAGCCGTGCGACCATGTCGTCGAGCTGCTTGACCGCAAGCTCACCGCGGTGGATCGCCAATTGCAGCTCCTTACGGATTTCCGCACAGACCTCATCGCTCTGCGGGAAGAAGCCGCCGAACGGCGAACCTCTGACGCCTGCGTGTGCGGGATCATCGAACAGCACGAGCACACGCTCCCCGAACGGCCGGCCGTACCGCTCTCGTCCTAGGCTGCCTTCAGCCCCTCGCCCTCCCCGGCAGCGGTGAGGCTGCCGCGGCTCTTTGCACGCACTTGACCTTCCAGTCCACTAGAAGGAGTAGCCTTACTTGGGGTTGCCGATGCGCGGGGAGGATTAGGTACCGTGGCGAAAACGCTCGCCCAAGCGCAGCTGAAAGTTGGCGGTATGTCCTGCTCGTTCTGCACAGAGAGCATCCGCAAAGCACTCTCTCGCATGGACGGGGTCGAGGCGATCCATGTAAGCCTCGCCCACGAGGAGGTCCTGGTCGAGTACGACCCTGAGCGGGGCACTGAGGAAGCGATCAAAGAGACGATCCGGGCGATCGGGTACACAGTCCGGGACCCCGAGAAAGTGCGCACGTTTGAGGATGAAGAGCGCGATCTCGCCACCGCCCGGGACCGCCTGCTCACCGGGGCGTCGCTCACCTGGATGAGTTTCCTCGTCATGGTCCTCATGTGGGTCGGCCGGCCGCTTCCCATGCCCGCGATGCGCTGGCTCATGCCGGCCCTGGCGCTCCTCACCGTCTTCGGGCCGGGGCGGTACATCCTCAAGATGGCCGTGCCCTCCCTGCGGCGGGGCATCCTCAACCAGCACGTGCTCCTGGAGTTTGGGGCCTTCGCCGGGCTCACCGGCGGCTTCCTGGGGTTCGTCAATCCAACCTTCCCAGCCGCGGACTTCTTCGCCGTGGCCGTCTTTGTCACGACCTACCACATCCTCTCCGGCTACGTCTCCTTGCTCGTTCGTACCCGGGCCTCGCAGGCGGTCCGGAAGCTCCTCGAGCTCCAGCCCCCAACCGCCCGGGTCATTCGGGAGGGACGAGAGGAGGAGGTGCCCATCGAGGAGGTGCGGCGGAACGAACTCGTGCGCGTCCGCCCGGGCGAACGGATCCCGGTCGACGGCGCGGTCATCGAGGGGTCCTCCGCGGTCGACGAGAGCCTCGTGACCGGTGAGTCGATTCCCCAAGAGAAGACCGCCGGGGACGAGGTCATCGGCGGATCGATCAACCAGTCGGGGACCCTGGTCGTCCGGGTGACCAAGATCGGGGAGGAGACCTTCCTCCAGCAGGTGGCCAGGCACATCCAGGAGGCCCGAGCGATGAAGCCCGGGATCGTGGCCCTGGTCGACAGGGTGCTCAAGGCCTACGTCCCGGGAATCCTCGTGATGGCCGGGCTCGCCGTCCTCCTCTGGACGGTGGTGGCCTGGCTGGTGGCCGGGAACCCTCAGTGGATCCGCGCCTCGTTTGCCGCCCTCGCGGTCCTCGTGATGGGCTACCCCTGCGCGCTCGGGATGGCCACCCCGTTGGCCATGATCCGCGGCGGAGGCATGGCCGCCCAGAAAGGCATCCTCATGCGCTCCGGCGAGGCGTTCCAGGTCTTCAAGGATGTGCGGAAAATCGTCCTGGACAAGACCGGGACGATCACCCGAGGAGCGCCGCGGGTCGTGGACGTGGTGCCGTTCGGCGGGAGCACGGTCGTCGAGGTGCTTCGCCTGGCGGCGAGTACTGAGCGCGCCTCGGAGCACCCCCTGGCCCGCGCCGTTGTCCTCCGGGCAGAGGAAGCCGGGGCGCAGCTACCGCCCGTCGCTGAGTTCGCCGCCGTCCCCGGGAAAGGGGTGCGCGCCCGCCTCGATGGGACACACGTCCTCGTGGGGAGCCCCCGCTTCCTGGAGAGCGAGGGTATTGATCTCTCCGTGGGGCGCGAGCGCGTGGAAGCGATGGAGGACCGCGGGCAGACCGTCATTGCGGTGGCCACCGACGGCGCCCCGCGCGGCCTCATCGCGATCGCCGATACCCTCAGAGAAGATGCCCGAGAGGCGATCCAGCACCTGAAAGACGCCGGCCTCGCGCCGGTCATGATCACCGGGGACAACGAGCGGACCGCCAGGGCCGTCGCCAGGGAGGTGGGGATCGACGAGGTGTACGCGCAGGTCCTGCCGCAGGACAAGGCCGCCAGGGTCCGCGAGCTGCAGCGCCGGGGCCAGCGCGTGGCCATGGTCGGGGATGGGATCAACGACGCGCCCGCCCTCATGCAGGCGGACGTGGGCATCGCCATCGGCGCCGGGACCGATATCGCCATCGAGTCCTCCGACGTCATCCTCGTCCGCGATCGGCTGGGCGGCGTGGTTGACGCCTATCACATCGGCCGGAATAGCTACCGGAAGACGGTCCAGAACCTCACCCTGGCCTTCAGCTTCAACGGGATCGGGGTCCCGCTCGCCGTCACCGGGCTCCTCCACCCCATCTGGGCCATGGTCGCCATGGCGGCGAGCGTTTCCACGGTTCTCCTCAACTCTTTCGGTGGCCGGCTGCTGCCGGCCGCGCGCAGTACGGTTGTGCAGGTGGGCAAAGGCGCCGTCCGACAGGAGGAAACCCCGATGGAGAAAGTCATCTTCAAAGTCCCGACCATTCACTGCGAGGGGTGCGCAGGCAACATTCAGCGCGCGCTCGCACCCATCCCGGGCGTGCAGGCGGTTGAAGGGAACCCGCAGACCAAAGAGGTCGCCGTCATCCGCCGCGAAGGCGCGGTGAGCGACGATGAGCTCGCCGGTCGTATCGCGGGAGCCGGCCACGTGGTCGCCGCGGTGCGGCACGAACACGGAGAGGGTCACCGATGAAACCGCTCCCGAGTGTCGCGCTCACCCTCGCCGGGCTCCTGACGATCTTCGCCATCGTGTGGGTCGTGGCGGGTCCGCCGTCCCCAGGGATGCCGATGGGGACGCCGTCGACACCGATGCCTGGCGGGATGACGCAAGATCCCACGCCACCGGTCAAGGGCTTCTATCAGGGGCGGCTGGTCCTCTTCATCCACACCGAGGCCTCCGATCCCGAGGTGGCCGTGATGCTGACCCGGATGATGGGGCCAAAGGTGCTTGTCGTGCCCAGCCTCAAGGAGATCCCCGGCCGTCTCCTCGCGGACGTCTACGTTTTTGCGAACGGTGTGAAAGGGGAGGGGCCGTTCGGTTTCCAGCCAGACGTTTTTGATACAGCGCCGGGCGAACCCGGGTACACGCCGCTTCGCAGGGTCAATCTCGTGAGTTGGAAGGACGATGCCCGGCCACGCCTGCTCCGTTCCCTGGCGGAAGTCCAGGCTGCCCGTCGCAAAGGTGAGATTACCGCCACGCAACCGGGGGTCGTCGTGAACATGCCGTTCCTGGCGTGGCCCGGAGGGCAGCGGTAAGGGAATCGGAATTGCCGCGACCTTCGGGTCCGGTTAAAGAGGCTGACGGTTCCCGAACTAGGGGAGGTCAGCGTTGTCTTCAGGAAGGCGGCACCAGCCGCCGCACCCCCTCAGATTCTTGAACCCCAGACGGACCTCTTCGCCCCGCACGAACACCGGAGCCGCCGCCTTGCCGACCAGGCGGATGAGTTCCCCGCGATAGCGTGGGAGATCGTCGAGGACGTTGACGACATGAAGATCCATGCCCTCGTATTCCGCGTACGCGACGGCCCCCTGGCAGCACCGGCACCCGGGGAGAATGTACAGTGCTTTCTGCGCAGACATGGGACGCCTCCCGGCTTGAGGCTGATCTGTGAGGCCGTAGTTCGATGCTAGAATCGTCACGAGCCCCGCGTCAAGCGAGGAGACGTCGACCCTGGGTGTGGCGATGGTAGAGACTTCGAGCCAGGCCCCTCGCTTTACGTTGCCGGATGGCGAATTTCGGCCATTTGCCCTGAAAGCCCACCTGGGGCGTCCCGTCCTGCTGGCCTTTTTCCCGGCGGCCTTCAGTCTCGTGTGCACGAAAGAGCTGCTCGCGCTCCAGCAGCGGCTTCCGGAGTTCGAGGCCGCGGGTGTGCAGGTGGCCGGGATCAGCGTTGATGGTCCTTATGCCCTCAAACAGTTCGTGCAGCAGCACGGCTTCACGTTCCCGCTGTTGAGTGACTTCCACAGGGAGACCATCCGCGCCTACGGCGTGGAGGATCAGGATTTCCTCGGGCTGCAGGGGGTCGCCAGGCGAGCCATCGTCATCATCGATCGCGAAGGCGTCGTGCGGTATACGTGGGGCGCCGACAGTCCACGGAGCGAGCCTGATTACGAGAAGCTTCTGCAGGTTGTGCGGCGGCTGGGCCAGTCACAGCATCCATGACGGGTGAGCGCCCGGACGAGATCACCGTCATCGACTCGCACATCCACTTCTTCTCCCACAGGTTCTTCGAAGAGTACGCCCGCTGGCGCGGGGAGGGGCTCCCGGCCTCCGATCCCGACGCGCTACTGCGCCAAATGGGCTGGGAGGTTCCGCCCGAGGACCCGGTGAGCCTGGGGCGCCGATGGATCGAGGAGCTCGACCGCCACGGCATCGCCCGGGGCGTCCTGCTCACGTCGATCATCGGCGACGAGGAGTCGGTGGCGCAGGCAGTGCGCGCTTTCCCCGACCGCTTCGCCGGCTACATCCGCGTCGATCCGACTCAGGGGGAGGCCCCCCTGCACGTGCGGCGGGCCGTCCGGGAGCTGGGGCTGAAGGGCGTCAAGCTCTTCCCGTCCATGGAGGCATTCCACGCCTCAGACCGCCGCGTCTACGCGCTCTACGAGGAAGCGCAGAGCCTGGAGGTGCCCGTCCTCCTGCACTTTGGCGTCCTGCAGAGCGCCGTGCGCAATGCGCTGGGACTCCCCTCGAAGGCCGATATGCGATTCGCCAATCCGGCCGATCTGCAGCCCGCAGCACGCGACTTCCCGAGGCTGCGCTTCATCGTCCCGCACTTCGGCGCCGGCTACTTCCGCGAGGCCCTCATGGTCTGCTACCACTGCCCCAATGTGTCCCTCGACACCTCAGGTTCAAACGCCTGGATCAGGTATGTGGGTTACCCGCTGGATCTCCATACGGTCTTCCGCCTGGTGCTCGAGGCTGTTGGAGCGGGGCGCATCCTCTTCGGCACCGACTCCACGCACTTTCCGAGAGGCCTGCGAGATGATGTCCTGGCGATGCAGCTGCGGATCCTGCAGGACCTCAACGTGCCGCTCCCTGACGTCCGGCGCATTATGGGCGGGAACATCGCGGAGCTCCTCAACCTCTAGTCCGCATGCCCGCGGCTCATGGGCCTGGGTCTCGCGCTGGTCGCCGTCGTCGATGTCTTGAGTGCCCTTGAGCCAGCCTTCTCCCGGTTCCTACTCTGGCGGGCCTTTGCCGGCGTCGGCTTCGGGCTCTTTGTGACGACCGCTGCCACGACGATGCTGGACCTTGCCCCGGCGGCGGGTCGTGCTCGGTACATGGGGTCCTATCTGCTGATAGGAGATCTCGGGTCGGTCGCCGGGACGTCAGCCGGGGGCTGGGTGTATGAGCACCTAGGGGCCCGGATCCCGTTCTTGGCCAAGGCGCTCGTGGCCGCCCTCGCGGCCGCCACGGCGGGAACGACGCGTATCCGGCGCGGCGGTGGACCGTCCGGTTCGGTCGGCGCGGCGGGCCGAGTGTTTGGCCTGCCCGGCCTCGTGCCTCTGGCGGCGCTGAATATGCTCCTCTTTATGGCAGACGTCGGGGTTGTGGCCTTCCTGTTCCGACTGGATCTCGCCGAGCGCGAGGTCGCGCCGGGGACGATCGGTCTGCTCGTCAGCCTGATCGTGGCCTCCCAGCTAGGCTCGCTCGTCCTGACCAGCCGCGTCGCCGACAGGTGGGGGAGGGTGACCCTCCTAGCCATCGCCCTGGTCCTCTACGCCCTTGGCGTGCTGCTGCTGGGCGTGGGTCTCTCCGGCGTCGCCCTGGTCGCGGCTGCGGTGATCGTGGGAACCGGCTCGGGGATGGCGCGCGGCATTCCCACGGCCCTGGTCGGCGACATTGCCGCCCCGGCGGTCCGTGCTTCAGCCATGGCCACCTTCCGCAGCTTCACCGACGTGGGTCTGGTCGCAGGTCCCGGCCTGCTCGGGCTCGTCGCGAGAGAGGGAGGGTATGAGGTGGCGTTCTTCACAGTGGCCGGGCTACTGCTGCTTGATCTCCTGTTGCTCATGCCTGTGAGCCGCCGGCTGGCAAAGGGTGCGGCCGGAGCCTAAGTGGTGGGGAGGCCGCGAACCACGTGCGAAGGCATGGGGCCTTCTAGACCGCCTTCAAGAGTTCTGTCATGACATCTATGGGAAGGGGGTTCTTCTGAAGAGAGGTTCGAAGATCGTTGATCGAGGTCCACCAGCAGGGGCCTTCGTTAACGACGTTCGAACTTTGCCCGGCAGTACCTCCTCTCGTAATCCTCAGCAGGCGTAAGGAACATTCATTGCCGAGCTTCCGCTAGCTACTCGGCACAGCATGAGAGTTTCTCGACGTCCTTGAAGAAGGAGAGAGCGCTGATCTTGAGTGCTTCCGCCATCGTTGGATAGACGTGAACCATGTCAATGAAGTCATGGACGGTCGCCTTGAATCGCAAGGCCATCGCCGCCTCATGGATGACTTCGCCGGCATCGCGGCCGACCATAGAGACTCCAAGGACGCGCTTCGTGTCCCAGTCCAGGACCATCTTGATCAGGCCGCGGGTGTCGCGAACGGCACTGGCGCGCGGGACCACCCGCATGGGCACGGTCCCGCCGTTGCAGCGGTGCCCGCGACGAGTTGCTTCCTCGTCGGTTAGCCCGACCGTCGCCACCTGGGGGTCGGTGAAGATCGTACGGGGGATGACCGTGTGGTCTACGGAGCGTTCCTCGCCGTTCAGGGCATTTACCGCAGCGATGACCCCGTCGTGGGCCCCCACGGGCGTGGCGAGCTGGCTTCCCTTGTGGGAGCCAATCACGTCACCGGCCGCCCAGATATGCGACACATTCGTCCGCAGGAATCGGTCGACGGGGATGAACCCGCGCTCGTCTACTTTCACCCCGACGTACTCGAGCCCGATGGCATGGGTGTTCGGCTGCCGGCCAGTCGCAACGAGGAGGCGGTCCGCCTCGTACCTGGCCTGCGAACCGCCCGCCTCACCGATCGCCGCAACGCGGTCCCCTGAACGCTCGACCTCGCCCACAGTGACGTTCGTCACGATGTTGACGCCTTCTGCCCGCAGGATCTCGGTGAGGGCGGCCGAGACTTCAGGCTCGTCCGTGGGCAAGATCCGAGGACTCCGCTCCAGAATGGTGACCTCACTCCCAAGCCGCCGAAACATCTGCCCGAGCTCGAGGGCCACATATCCACCGCCGAGAATGAGCAAAGCGCGGGGGAGTTCCCAGAGCTCACCGGCTTCGTCCGCCGCAAGCAGGTCAGAAGTGAGGTAGGAGACTGCGTCGAGCCCTGCGATAGAAGGGACGGCTGGCCGGGACCCGGTGGCAATGAGGTAGTGCCGACCCCGGAGTATCCGGCCATCTACTGCGACCGTACCGTTAGGAGTGAAGCTCGCCTGCCCTGTGTGGACCGCAATCCGGCCGGCATCGGCGACCACAGACTGGTACTTCTTGTCGCGGAATTCGTGGACGACCTCGTCCTTCTGACGCATGAGCGCCGGGAAATCGATGTCCATACCTCGCGACCGGAGCCCCGGGAAACGCGGCCGGGTTGCCTCCCAGTACACTCGCGTCGCCTCAATGAGGTTCTTGCTGGGGAGGCAGCCCCGGTTGACGCAGGTTCCGCCGAGAACCCGTGACTCTGTCATGACTGCGGTCTTCCCCAGTTCAGCCGCCCGGATGGCCGCAGCAAAGGCCGTCGTCCCGGACCCGAGGATGACGAGATCGTAGGTCTCTTCGACTGCATTGTCCCCACCCATATCAAGACCCCTTGGGCTTTTTCGTACGGCGGGCGCTCGGCTGGTGGATCGGTTTCTGAAAGTCTTGGATGAGCGCGAAACACGGGCACTCCTCAGCAGACTGAATCCCGGGAGACACTTCCTTGTTGAGCAGCCGCTGGAACCGCCGCAGATCTCCCCGGAGCCGCTCCAGGTGTACAATCTGGCCCTCCACTTTCGTCAGGTTGGCGGTCACCAAGGCAATCACGTGCTGACACGGAGCTGCGCCTTCATCACGAACGGCCAGGATACGGCGGATATCGGCAAGGGCCATGCCGAGCGCTTTCGTTCGACGGATAAAGTGCAGACGGCCGACAGCGTCCTCCTCATAAACCCGGTAGCCTGCGGGCGTCCGCCCGGACGGGCGGACAAGCCCGACCCTGTCGTAGTACCGCAGGGTCTTGGGCTCCAGGCCGGCCAGACTTCCCAAACGTCCGATTGTGAGCACAGTCATCCTCCTAACAGCCATCTTCATGTCCAAGGGTTTGACCGAAATTCTGTGCATTCGTGACTTGCCCGAGCGCGAACGCCTCGTCCAGGGAGAGCAGAAACGTTCCGGGATGGCGCGAGATCCAGACCTCCGCAGCCTTGGCGTCGCGGAAGAAATGGACAAAGTGGCAGAAGTTCACGATGACGTTCCGGTCGAAGGGTCGATCGGGTGTGAGGAAGGAAACAACGATCGTGGACGGCACCTGGTTTCGAACACCCTGCGGGCCTACTTCCAGCGAGATCCGAGCGTTTGTCACGGGGCATATCGATTCAATGGTCGCGGTTTTGCCGAGGATGCCGGGGAGGAACAGGCTGTCCCATGCGCACCAGGTGTGGAGCGTTCTTCCATCCACGGTGAAGCGGTGAGGTGGCATCTCGGCCACGGTGAGGCCCCCGAAGCCGATCACGGCGCCGCGGTCGTCGCGAAAGAGGGGCCACTTAAGGATGGTGGCTTCCATTGTCGCTTCGGGCATCCTGACGGCATCGGCAATCTGGTTGAGAGGCACTGGTTGTCCCTCGCTGAGCAAGCGGTAGAGGGCGACGGCCACCCTCTGCCCCGCGGCGTCAAACCGCGGGACGGCTCCCACGATCCTGTCTGCGAGTTCCGCCACTCTCGATGTCATTTGACGCATTTCATGACCTCCGATTGGACTTTGACAGGTCTCCGGGTTCGTGAATCCTCTTCGAACATAAACCCTAAACCCGGGTTTAAGGTCAAGAGCCGGGCCGACTCTCAAGGAGGCGGCGAGATAAGAAGACTCTGCATGGCGCCTTCCAGGGAGAAGGTTGCGGACCGCCTCTGCCGGCAGGAGGCCCGTTTTCAAATTGCGGTTCGAAGATCTTTGATAATCCCGGCACTTAGGGATGGAGCAACACGCGACCTTCTGATCCTAGGAGCTACTGTTACGCTGCGGGCAGACGTGGGGCTAAACCGCCTCGCCGAGAACCTCCTTGATTGCGCTGAAAGGAAGAGGATACTTCTCCAGGGAGGTTCTAACGTCTCTGACTATGGCCCACCATCGGCGCCGTCGCCGACGGCGATCGACCTGGCCTATCTAGGAAACCCGCTCCAGGAGGACCACGGGGATGATTCGCGTCGTCTTCTTTGGGTAGTCGCGGAATCCCGCGAACACATTGCCATGCGCCTCATAGAGGCGGTCGCGCTCGGCTCCCTTCAGGATCGGCGTCGCGCGCACTGTGAACCTCTCCGTGCCGACCTCGATCTTGGCCTCGCGATGTTTTACCAGGTTATGGTACCAGCCGGGATGTGTCGGCGCGCCGCCTTTCGACGCCGCGATAACGTAGCGCTCACCATCTCGGTGGTAGACGAGGGGCGTCGTGCGCACAATGCCGCTCTTCGCCCCGCGCGTCGTGAGGAGCAGCAGATTGTCGCCCCAGAGCCCCACGCCTTTTCCGCGTTTCGCGTGGAACTCCTCGATGACGCGCGTATTCCAGTCCGCCACACCTGGCTGAACGCGTGCGATGAACGCCGCTATTCCCTCATCCTCGGCCTTTCTGTTATCTTGCGGAGGAACTCACCTGAGACTCACCAGGCCATCTCCACTCCGAGGGGGCGCCATGCTCGACGCGTTCAAAACGCTGGTCACCAAACAATACGAGGCGGCGCTGAGCATGCTCAAGGCGTCCGTCAACAGTTGTCCGGACGCAGTCTGGAACTCGCGAGGCGCGAATTACAAGTATTGCCAGCTGGTGTTTCACACGCTGATCTTCACGGATCTGTACCTGGGGCCCGACGTGGAGTCGCTCCGCCGCCAGCCGTTTCACCTCCGCAATGAGCGAATCTTCGGAGACTACGAAGAGTTCGAGGATCGCCCGCTGGTGCGGCTCTACGACAAGGCGTTCATCCTCGCCTACCTGGAGCACTGCCGGCGCAAGGTGTCGGAGGTCATTGAAGGAGAAGCCGCCGACACGTTGAGCGCGCTATCCGGCACACGGAAAGCGCTGTCGCGAGCCGAGCTCCATATCTACAACATCCGTCACATCCAGCACCACGCCGGACAATTGAGCCTGCGGCTGAGGCTCGAGACGGGAGAGGGCGTCGAATGGGTGGGATCCGGCTGGCGAGAGGCCGCCATCGGCCGGGGGAGCCGATACGGTACACCATGACGATACAACACGCGTCTCTCCTTGATGCTCGACCGCGGCCTTCGCGCGGCGATCAGCCTCGCCTAGTCCTCAGTTCTCGGCAACGGCATAGAGGCGCCACTGGCCGGGGACGCCCTTCAGTTCGTGCTCGCCGCGGTCCTGAAACTTCAGCCCCGAGCCTGAAACGAGATCCTTCACCGTGCTAGACACTAAGACTTCGCCCGGTCCAGCCATGGCTGCCACTCGGGCTCCGATGTGCACGGCGATCCCGCCGACCTTCCTATCCACCAGCTCACACTCACCCGTGTGAAGTCCGGCGCGCACCTCCAGCCCGAGGTCGTGCACCGAGTCGGTGATCGTCTGCGCGCACCGGATCGCTCGCGCCGGCCCGTCAAAGCTGGCGAAGAATCCATCTCCGCTTGTCTCAATCTCCCGGCCGGAGAAGCGAACCAGATTGCGGCGCACCACCGCGTGATGCTGTTGAAGGAGCTCCCGCCACCGACGGTCGCCCACCTCGGCCAGCTTGGCGGTCGAACCGACGATGTCGGTGAAGAGGACGGTGGCAAGCACGCGATCGGCCTCGACCACGTCCCACTCGCCACGATCCCAGATGCTGCGGAGGAAGCGCTCGACCTCTCTCCCGATCTCCTCCGAACGGAACCACCAGGCGTGATCCTCGCCCGGGAACTCCACCATCTCCGCACCGGGGATCCGCTCCGCGATGTATCGTCCCTCCTCGATGTGTGCCACCTCATCGCCCACCGGGTGGATCACGAGGGTCGGAACGCTGATCGCGGGAAGGGTGTGGCGGGCGTCGATCTCCAGGTTCATACGCGCCAGCGCCACCACCGCGCCCGGGCTGGCGCTGGTCCTGACCCATCTCCGCCACCACCGTCTGAACCCTTCGTCGTGGGCGAAGCTTGGCGCGAAGGTCTCCAGTCTCCCGTCCACCCACTCCTGGGTGCCGACCTTCGCGGACAGTTGCTTGAGGTATTCGAGCCCCTCCTCGCGGGAGACGCCCCACGGATAGTCCTCGGCCTTGACGTTTGATGGACCCGTGCCATACAGGATGGCCGCGGCGGTTCGCTCCGGGTAGGTGGCCGCGAAGAGTAGCGTCATGGGCCCGCCCTCGGAGACGCCCATGATCGCCGCCCGCTTCGAGGTGGCGGCGTCCATGACCGCGCGGATGTCGTCCATCCTGGTCTCGAGGTCGGGGATGCCGGTGGTGCGATCGGAGAGCCCCGTCCCTCGCTTGTCGAACAGGATGAGGCGCGAGAACGAGGCCAGCCTGCTCAGGGTATCTGCCGCCGGACCTTCCCACGCCGACTCCAGGACCGAGAGCACCCACCCGCTCACGAACACGAGGTCGAAGGGTCCGTTACCCACGACGGAGTAGGCGATGTTCACGTCCCCGCTCCTTGCGTACCGAACCGGGGGAGCCTCCATGAGACTATTGTCTATCCGGCATCCAGCGCGTCGCAATCCCCCGGGGGACCTCATGAGCTGCCCTCGTCCACGCCGCGTCGATGATCGGAGCGTCTGGAATCGGCATCTTCCCTCCCAACGCGCGCCCGTGCGACGATACTCCGTGGGGCGGAAGAGTGTCCAAGACGAAGCGACCGATCAATCAGGATCGCCGGCCGCGGCTGCCGATGGCGGCGCGCGACCTGGTGGAGCTCTTGCGGGCGATCGACACCGCGGGCATCGAGGTGTGGCTCGACGGCGGCTGGGGCGTTGATGCTCTGCTTGGTGCGCAGAGGCGCGAACACGACGACGTCGACTTGATCCCATCGCTGGCGGAAATGCCGAGACTCCTTCAGCTCCTCGAGCTTCGCGGCTACGAGCTGGTCGACGGAGAGCTTCCCGCCAGCATAGTCCTGCACGACGGCATTGGTCGTCAGGTGGACGTCCACCCGGTGAACTGTCTCACTCCCAAGGCGCAGGTGCTCTGCCACGCTGGCTACGAGTTCGACGAGGACGACATCGCGGACCTCGACGCGTTGCGAGAGCGGTTCGGCGTTACCGCGACGCCTGCATCGTCCCGTGAGTAAGGGACGTCTGGAAGCCTTCAGCGACGCCGTAGTCGCCATCCTGATTACGATCATGGTGCTGGAGTTGCGGGTTCCCGAGGGCGCCGATTGGGTTGCGGTGCGTCCCGTCGCGCCGTCGCTCTTGACCTACGTGCTGAGTTTTGTCTTTCTCGGTGTCTATTGGAACAACCACCACCACATGCTTCAGCTGGCCGATCGGATCAACGGTGCGATCCTCTGGGCAAATCTCTACCTGCTCTTCTGGTTGTCGCTGGTTCCGTTCGTGACCGCCTGGATGGGGGAGAACCACTTCGCCCCGCTGCCCACCGCTGTCTATGGCGCCGTGTTGCTGATGTGCGGACTGGCCTATCTGCTTCTCCAGACCACGATCATCAGACACCAAGGCGCCGCCTCGAGGCTGGCCGCGGCCGTGGGAGACGATCTGAAGGGAAAGCTGTCCGGCGTGCTGTACGCGGTCGCGATCCTTCTGGCCTTCGTCAACCGGTGGATCTCGATCGGGATCTACGTCGTCGTGGCGTTGATGTGGCTTATCCCCGACCCGCGAATCGAGGCGAAGCTGCGATAGGACGGGCCCTCACCCGAGCGCCCTGCCTGGCGTCGTACCGCACGCGGGCGGCCTCGATGTTATCGGTGTGCTTATCAGCCCAGACGATGAGTTGGGTAATCGTCGCCAGCAGGGTGCGTCCCATCGGGGTGAGCGCGTAGTCGACCCTCGGGGGGACGACGGGGAACACGGTGCGGGTGAGGATCCCGTCCCGCTCGAGCCCGCGCAGCGTTACCGTCAGCATTCGCTGGCTGATCCCCTCGATGCTCCGCAGCAGGCTCATGAATCGGCGCGTACCCTCTCCGAGAAGGCTGATCACGTAGACCGACCACTTGTCGCCGACCCTGTCGAGCACATCGCGGGCGCGGCACGGCGTTTCGGTCTGTGGTCGCATGGTCGACGCGGCGCTCCGCGTCATCTGGTTACCTCCCGGTCAGTGAGGATGGCAAAAGTGCCTTCTTGCCCCTCACCCCATTCTGACCGATCATCTCGTTAGGCACAAGAGGGTACTGACTATTTTATCCAGTACTAAGACACGGAAGGGAACAGTGGAGGAGGGTATGGCATGGACATCGATCTCGGGCTGCTCATCCTGCGCGGCGCCGTGGGGGGCGTGGTGCTGACTCATGGGCTCATCAAGGTCGGATGGCCCATCTCCATGGGCATACGTGGTCTGGCCGCCGTCCGCGGGACGGCGGGATTCTTCGGCAGTCTCGGCTTCTGGCCGCCGCTCTTCTGGGCCCTCGCATCCATCGTGGCGGAAGTGGTCGGCAGTCTGTTGATGATCTTCGGCCTGGGAGGCCCGCTCGGTGCGGGGATCGTCTTTGGGGACATGGTAATCGTGACGCTGATCGCCCACGGCCCATACGGCTGGTGGGCTTCGCCTCAGGGCGTGGGTGTCGAATTCCCCATCCCGCTCGCCGCGGGCGCCCTCGCCCTGACGCTGATCGGTTATGGGGGATGGGCCCTTGACGCGACCTGGGGGCTCTCGTACCCGGGGTGGCTGACGCCGGCCGTCCTGATCCTGGCGATCGCCGGTGATCTCGCGCTGCTGGCGCTGAGGAGCCTCCGCCGTGCCTCTCGTGGGGAACCCACGCCGACGGCTCCCGGGACAGCCTAAGAACGGCGAACTGGAAAAGGTTAACCCGCCACCCGACAAACCTGAGTCATGGGCCGGATCATGGGCCGGGTTCTGGGACCGGTCATGGGGCAGGACCATGGCCCCCCGCGAAGGGGCTACTGTCCAACCTTGCGCGCCGATCTTGCTCGCTCGGCTTATTACCCGACTTACTACTGTACGCTCGTCGGGTGACGGGCAAAGAAAATTGTATTTGCGTCAGCGTGTTGCCGCAATCCCGAAATTCAGTTCGGATAAAATGTGACTCTCTCGAATGATCGGATGAGCTCTCCACGATTCATTCGCTGATCGAGTAGCAGCGCGTCGCGCGCGCCGCACCCGTGTCGCCGGCACGGAGGCAACACGGGAAGGCCCTTGCGAGGTTTCACCCCCGCGTGTGCGTCGCGCGTAGGGAGCCACGATGGTTCGTATTTCGCGTCGCGCGGATCAAGGCGACGTGAACGTCGCGGTGACCGTCTTTGCCGCGTTCATCGTCACGACGCAGGCGCCGGTCCCGGTGCACACGCCCGACCAGCCGCTGAAGCTCGAGCCGCTCCTCACGGTGGCGGTCAAGGTTACGACCGTGCCGGACGCATAGGACTGCGTGCAGTCGCTCCCGCAGGTGATCCCGGCAGGCGTGCTGCGGACGCTTCCGACGCCGTTCCCTGCCTTCGCCACCGTGAGGAGGAAGGAGGTCGACGGCGGTCCAGAGGCGCGCCCCCAGTCAGGGTCGTAGTCGATGCCCACGTCGGTCGTCAGCTGCGTCTTGCCGGTGCCGGTGCTGGTCATGGTGAAGATCTCTAGGTTGCTGCCTCCCACGACGGTGGCGTAGGCGATGCGGGTCCCATCCGGGGCCCAGGCCGGCTGCAGGTCATAGACCGGATCGTTGCTGAGGTTGGCGATGCCGCTGCCGTCGGCGTTCATCACGAAGATGTCGCCGATGCCGCTGCGCCAGGCGATCTTGCTGCCGTCGGGAGACCACTCGGGCTCGAAGTCATAGCCGGGATCACCGGCCAGCACCACGTCTCCGCTCCCGTCGGCGTTCATGACCACGATTTCCCAGCTGTAGTTACGGTCGCTTTCGAACGCGATCCTGGTGCCCAGCGGAGACCACTTGGGATGCCGGTCGTAGGAAGTGTTCGTGGTGAGCCGCACTGACGAAGGCGATCTTCCCGTTGCTTCCGGGAAAGCCTGAGGTTGCCGGCTGGGTCCCCGCGAGCAGGGCCCCAGCGAGGGCGAGTGCCACCCACACCGTCGGGCGGATCCACCGCACGCTAACCACCCCAGAATATCTGCGGTACCGAGAAGTCTGCGCGGTCTTTGACCCGCTTCTGTCACGGAATTGCCACGACGGCCCCTTCTCCAGGGGAGGAGGATGGAGAGGGGACGGTGGCCTGCGCCGCCATCCCCCCGCGAAGAGAGTCGAGTCCTAGCCTTTGACGACGACCCTGCCGGTGCCTTTGCTCGCGGCGACCACAGCGAGGACGATCACACGACCAGACCCTCAAGCGTCGAGGAGAGCAAAGATCAGCGAGAAGAGGCGGAAGGGGCTGACGGCGTGTCCCCGCAGCAGCCGCAGCGCGTTGAAGAGATCCTTCACCCGGGCGGGGCGGCGGATCCCGTTGATGTCAAAGGACAGGATGATCGAGTTGGGATCCCCTTTGACGGTCCTGGCTTCCTGCACGATAATCTGCACGATCCTCACCACCTTTGCGGCGTGTTCTTCTGTCCAGTGGAGGCACTCGCGCGCGGGAAAGGGAAGTCCCCTAGCTTAGGGAGCCCTCATGGAGATCGCGCCGCTGACCGGGCCCGTCCTTTGGGCCGTCGGGCTGATCGTCTTCGCCGCCGCCACCGTCAAGGGCGTGGCGGGGCTTGGCTTTCCTCTCATCGCCGTTCCCCTGGTCGCCACGATCATCGGACCGCCCGCGGCCGTCGTCGTGATCGCGGTGCCGACGGTCGCCAGCAATCTCTTCATGGTGGCGCAGGGAGGAGGATCCGTGCCCCAGCTGCGGCGGCTGGCCTGGTTCATCGCCGGCCTGCTCGTGGGGACGGCGGTGGGGGCGCGGGCGCTGCGGGGCATCGACCCGACCCTCCTCGCCGTTCTGCTGGGCGTCATCGCCGTGGGCTACGCGGGGACAGCGTTGCTCCGCCGCCCTCTGCGGCTGCCGCCCTCGCCCGGGTCTGGGCTGAGCGTGACGACCGGAGCGGCCACTGGTTTGCTCGGCGGGGCCACCACCATCTATGCGCCCCTGGTGTCCGCATACGTCGACAACATGAAGCTGGCGAGAGATGAGTTCGTGTTTTGGGTGACGGCGCTCTTTCTCATCGGCACCGTGACGCAGGTGCTGGTCTACCTGCAGGCAGGGATCTACCGGATGGAGGTCTTCAGGTTCGCGCTGTTCTTGTGCGCACCCATGCTGGTGGGCACCTGGATCGGCACCCGGCTGAGGCGCCGGCTCCCGGCGGAGGGCTTTCGGACGCTGGTGCTGGTGCTGATCCTCCTCTCGGGAGTCAGCCTCCTGATCCGGGCGTTGCTTTGACAGCGTGAAGCGATCTTTCTTATAATGCTGGCCACATAGGGTACAGTCGGGCGAAGACGAGGACGAGTCGGCCGCCCGCCCGCCAGAGAGAGGGAGCGCCTCGGCTGCAAGCGCTCCTGCGTGCACGACCGGCGACCCCCTCCGAGCCTGCCGCCGATCCGCAAAGGCGAAGGCGGCCGGGACATCCCGTGACGATGGACTGAGCGCCGGCGCCGTTGCGCGCCGGAACCTGGGTGGAACCGCGGAGCCCTCCGTCCCTTTGACGGAGGGTTTTTGCTATTTTCCCGAGGGAGGAGCAGGGGGATGGCCGACGTGGAGGTGCGATTCGCAGATGGTGCGCGGCGCCGCTACCCGAGCGGAACGGCGCTGGCGAAGGTAGCCGCGGACGTGGGGCGGAGCGACGCGCTGGCGGCACGGGTGGACGGAGTGGCCATGGACCTGGCCGCGCCGCTGGCGGCCGACGCCGCGGTGGAATTCCTGGGTTTTGATGACCCGGCCGGGCGCGAGGTCTACTGGCACTCCTCCGCGCACCTGCTCGCCCAGGCGGTGAAGCAGCTCTTCCCCGAGGCCAAACTCGCCATCGGTCCGCCGATCGAGGACGGCTTCTACTACGACATCGATATCGGCCGGCCGTTCACACCGGAGGACTTAGAGCGGATCGAAGGGCGGATGAAAGAGCTGGCGCGGCAGAACCAGCCGATCGAGCGGATCGAAATCCCCCGCGAGGAGGCGATCCGCCTCTATGAGCAGGCGGGGGAACGCTACAAGCTGGAGCTGCTCGAGGGCATTCCCGACCAGCGCGTCTCCTTCTACAAGCAGGACGGCTTCCTCGACATGTGCCGCGGCCCGCATCTGCCCAGCACGGGGCGGATCAAGGCGATCAAGCTGCTCTCCACCTCCGGCGCCTACTGGCGCGGGGACGAGCACCAGCCGCAGCTGGCGCGCATCTACGGCATCAGCTTCCCGGACGAGGCGCAGCTCGCGGAACACCTCCGGCTGCTGGAAGAAGCGAAGCGGCGCGACCATCGCAAACTCGGGCGGGAGCTGCAGCTCTTTGCCTTCGCCGAAGAGGTGGGGCAGGGATTGCCCCTGTGGCTCCCGCGCGGGGCCATGGTGCGCATGATCCTGGAACGCTACATCGTCGACCTGGAGACGGAGCTGGGCTATCAGCACGTCTATACGCCCGACTTGGCCGACGTGGAGCTCTATCGGATCTCCGGGCACTGGGAGCACTTTCGGGAGAGCATGTATCCGCCCATGGAGATCGATCACGAAGAGCTCGTGCTGAAGCCAATGAACTGCCCACACCACATCATGATCTACAAGCACCAGCAGCGCTCGTATCGCGACCTGCCCATCCGCATCGCCGAGCTGGGGCGGATGTACCGTTACGAGCGCTCCGGCACGCTGGCGGGGCTGCACCGCGTGCGCTCGATGACCCTCAACGACGCGCACATCTTCTGCGCCCCCGAGCAGATCGAGGAGGAGTTCGCCGCCGTCGTGCGCTTGATCCAGCGCGTCTACCAGGACCTGCGGATCGAAGCCTTCCGCTATGATTTGGCTCTGCACGATCCGGCGGACACAGCCTACTACCACCACGACGAGGACCTGTGGATGATGGCTGAGGGGCTGCAGCAGCGGGTGCTCGACGACCTCGGTCTGCCGTACAACAGGGTCGTGGGCGGCGCGAACTTCTATGGCCCCAAGCTGGATGTGCAGATCCGGACAGCGACGGGGGCGGTGGAGTCGTTGTCGACGGTGCAGTTGGACTTTCTCCTGCCGCGGCGCTTCGGCCTCGAGTACATCGCCGAGGACGGCAAGGCCCACCCGCCAGTGATCATTCACCGCGCCATCATCAGCACGATGGAGCGGATGATCGCCTTCCTCATTGAGAACTATGCCGGCGCCTTTCCGCTCTGGCTGGCCCCGGAACAGGCGCGTGTCCTGCCGATCGCGGACCGGCACCGGGAGTACGCCCAGCGGGTGCGCGCCCGCCTGCGCGCGGCGGGGGTGAGGGCGGAGGTGGACGCCAGCAACGAGCGGGTGTCCCACAAGATCCGCGACGCCCAGCTGATGAAGGTCCCGTACATGCTCGTCGTGGGCGACCGGGAGGCGGAGAGCGGGCGTGTCGCGGTGCGCAGCCGCGAAGGGGGGGACCTTGGCGGCATGGCAGCAGAGGAATTCCTCGCCCGCGTCGAGCGGGAGGGTGCCGCGCGCAGCTGAGCGCACGTCGAGTCTTCGCCTGATTCGCTGAAATCCAGGACGGCCCTGCCGATGGTCCGGGCGTGGGCCGTCCGCTGCTCTGGGCCGCCATCGCCTTCGCCGCTGGCATCCTCAGCGCCGAAGGGTACACCGTGCCGGTGCGGCCGTTGCTGCTCGCGCTCGCCGCCGCCTATGGGATCTGGACGGCGCTGCTCCTGGCTGTCCCTCGTGTGATAGCGGAAGGGCGCGGCGTGCGGGTGTTCGCGCTCGCCGTCCTCGTCGCCATCTTTGGCTCCCTCGGCCACGCCGCCTCCGTGCTCGACCCCGTCTGGGCAGAGGCGCGCGCCGCGGAAGGGTGGGAGGGCCGCCGCGTCCGGGTGGAGGGGTTGGTCGCCGCGCCGCCCGAGGGGCGCGAGGGACGTCAGCGCGTCGAGATCCGCCTCCGCCGGATCGCCGGTGCGTCCCCGGCGGTTCCCTTCACCGTCCAGGCGACGCTGCCGGCCTCACCGGCGCTGCGCTACGGCGATGTGGTCGCGCTGCGCGGGACGATCCTCCTTGCACCGTTGCCCGGCAATCCGGGTGAACAGGACCTCCGCGCCGCCCTCCGCCGGCGGGGCATCACGGCGTTGCTGCGCGTACCGGTCCACGCGCCGCCGCAGATCCTGCGCCGCGGTGCCGGCTCGCGGCTGCTGGGCTGGACCTACGGGACGCGGGAGCGGATGGTCCGGCCCTTGCTCGCGCTACCCGAGCCGTACGGCGGGGTCCTGGCCGGGCTGTTGTTGGGCGCCCAGGCGGGAAGCGGGGGACCGGAGATCGAGGATCTGTTCCTCCGCGCCGGGTTGCTCCATCTGCTCGTGGTCTCCGGCGCGCAGGTGGCCCTCGTCGCGCCCGCAACGCTCTTTCTCGTCGGAGCCCTGCGCGGCCGGCTTGCGATCGGGCTCAGCGTGGCGGCGGGGGTGATCCTGCTGTTTGCCACGATGGTCGGCTGGAGCCCCTCGGTTGGCCGCGCCGCCATCATGGGGCTGGTGGGGCTCTCCGCCCGCTTGCTGCGCCGTGACCCCGACCCCGCCTCTACCCTGGCGCTGGCCGCCCTTCTCTGGCTGGGGTTTCACCCCGCCGCGCTCTTTGGACTGGGATTTCAGCTGTCGTTTGCGGCGACGTGGGGACTGCTCTTTCTCTCTCCCGCGCTGACTCCGCCGCTGCGGCCGGCCTGGCTGGCGCAGCTGCTTGGCGTCACGCTCTCCGCCCAGGTGGCGGTGGCCCCGCTCCTGGCGGTGGCCTTCCAGCGTCTCTCCCCGGCGTCGCTGCTGGCGAACGTGCTGGTGCTTCCGCTCATCGCCGCGATCGTGCCGGCGGGTCTGGCGCTGAGCGTGGTAGGACTGATGCTCCCTGCGCTGGCTGCGGCCCTCGCGCCGGCGTTCCTTCCTCCTGTCTACGCGATCGTCGCCGCGGCGCGCTTCTTCGCCTCGGCGCCCGGCGCGCAGCTCTGGCTGCCGCCCCTGACCTGGTGGCACGGCGCCGCCGGATACGTCCTGCTCGGACTGGTTCCGCGCTGCCGCCGGGGGGCGATGGCGTGGGGCTCGCTGCTGGTCATCGCCCTCGCGGTCGCCTTCGCTTTCACCGGCGAGAGCGCGCTTGCGGCGAGGATCGAGGGGCCACAACTCACCGTGACCGTCCTCGACGTGGGGCAGGGTGACGCCATCGTCGTGCGCGGTCCGACGGGGCGGACGATACTGGTCGACGGGGGAGGGGAGGTCGACATGGGGAACCGGCGTCCCGAGCTGGGCCGCGGCACAGGCGCCCAGCAGACTCGGCGCGCCAACGGCATCGGCGAGCGACGCGTGGTTCCCGCGCTGCGCCGGATGGGCGTGCGACGGATTGCGGTGGTGATGATCTCGCACGCGCACGAAGATCACGTGGGAGGACTGCCCGCGGTGTTGGAGAACTTCAAGGTCGATCTGGTCATCGACCCTGGCGTGCCGCACCCGAGTCCCTCCTACCTCAACCTGCTCGATCTGGTCCGCCGCAGGCGCATCCCCTACGCGCTGGCACGGCAGGGGCAGCGCATCGATCTCGGCGCCGGCGCCGTCGTCGATATCCTCTGGCCTCCTAGAGAAGGAGAGGGTCCGGTGACCGATACTCCCGTGCACGACCGCGCCGTCGTCGCCCGCGTCAGCTATGGCAGCGTCGCCATCCTGCTGACGGGTGATACGGAAGCGGGGGTCGAGCAGGCGCTGCTGCGCAGCGGGCTGCCGTTGCAGAGCGCCGCGCTCAAGATGGGCCATCACGGCAGCCGGACCTCCACCACGCCCGAATTCGTCGAGGCAGTGCGCCCCGCGGCGGCGGTAATCTCCCTGGGCGCCGGCAACCCCTTCGGCCACCCGCATGCCCAGACGCTGCAGACGCTTGGCGCGCGCGGCGTGCCCGTGTACCGGACCGACCGCGACGGCGCGGTCTTCCTGCGCACGGACGGTGTGCGGCTAGTCATCGATACGATGCGGCACTGACGCGCTTCCCACGGGTGACAAGGACATGCGAGGCATGATCGACCGTGTGGAAGACGGGGTTGCGGTGCTGCTGCTCGAAGAGGGCGGGCGCGCCAACATCCCCCTGACGCGGCTGCCCCAGGGCGCGAAGCCGGGCACGCTGCTCTCGCTACGCGTAGAAGTGGAAGGGGAAGCCGATCCGGCGGAGGTGGCCGCGCTGATCGAGCACCTGCGCCACGGAGGGCACATGTGAACGGGCTGCATCTGTTCGTCGGGGAGGAGGACCTGCGCGTTGAGGAGGGTGTGGCCGCGCTCGTCGACGAGACCCTGCCGCCGGAGGACCGGCCGCTGAACCTGGACGTGCTCGACGCGGGCGAGAACGAAATCGGGGAGATCATCACCCGTCTGGACACGCTGCCCTTCTTCGGCGACCGGCGCGTCGTGGTGGTGAAGCGGCTGGACGCGCTCGCCGCCGAGGGAGCCCGCGCCGTGGAGGATTACCTCTCCCGCGGCGTCCCGCCCACCGTCGCCATCTTTACCGCCTCCGCGCTGGATCGCCGCACCCGCCTCTACAAGGTCTTCCAGCAGCACGGACGTGTCCACCCCTGCGATCCTCTGCGCGAGCGGGACGCGCCGGCATGGGTGGCGCAGGTGGCCAAGCGGGCGGGCAAACGGATGGCGCCCCAGGCGGCGTCGGCGCTCGTCGCGGCGGCCGGCGTTGGGCTGCGCGTGCTGCAGCTGGAGGTGCAGAAGCTGGCCGCCTTCGCCGGCGACCGCGTGGAGATCACGGTCGAGGATGTCCAAGCCATGGCCAGCCGGCTCAGCGAGACAAAGTACTGGGATCTCACCGATGCTCTGGGGGAGCGAGCGATGGGACGGGCGATGCAGGCGCTGGAGCGGCTGTTGGAGAGCGAACACCCCTTGCTCGTGCTGGCGACGATCGCGGGGCACTTCCGCTGGCTGGCCAGAGTCGCGGCGCTACGCGCGCGCGATGCGGCGGGCGTGGCGGCCGCGCTCGGGCTGCACCCCTATCGCGCGGAAAAGCTGCTGAAGCAAGCGCGGCGGCACCGCGGCCAGGACTTTCCCGAGATCTTCGCACTGCTGGAGGATGCGGACCGGGCGGTGAAGTCCACCGGCGCGCCAGGCGTGGCGCTGGAGACGCTCGTGCTCCGGCTGTGCGGCGAGCCCGCTCTGTCTCCTGCGGTGGGCGCGGGGGTTAGCCCGCGGCGGCCCGCTGGCGGCGGATGAGGCGCGACTTGCGTCGCGCGGCCGCGTTCTTGTGGACGATCCCCGCGGCCGCGGCGGAGTCCAGCGCCTTGATCGCGGCCAGCAGGTCGTCCGACTGTCCGCTGCCGGCCCGCTTCACCATCGTCTTGAGACGGGAGCGGATGGCCTGATTGTGCTCCGTCCGTTTCGCCGTCTGCCGCAGCCGTTTCAATCCCGACCGAATGCGTTTTGCCACAAGCCACCTCGTTGCGCGTGAAAGTCTGTTCGGCGCGCGCCGGACGGTCATTCTATCATTGAAAGAATTGGGAAGCCAGCGGGTGAAGGATTTGGGGCGCCAGCGGGAGACCGAGACCCGGCGCGGGCGCGGACTGGTCTGACGTGGCGGCGGACCTCACCCCCACGGCAACACGTCTCGCCCGGGCGGCCACGCTGCTTGCCGCGGCGACGGTCACCAGCCGGGTCCTCGGACTGATCCGGGAGGTCGTCGCGGCCGCACTCTTCGGAGCCTCTGGCGCGCGGGCCGCCTACGTCGTCGCCTACTCGCTGCCGTTCTTCGCGCAGCGGCTGCTGCTGGGCGGTACGCTCTCCATCGTCTTCATCCCCACGATCACGGAGTACCTGAACCGCGGCGACCGAGAGGAGACCGCCCGTGTCGGGGCGCTGCTCTTCAACCTGGTGCTGCTCCTCGGCCTGGCGATGGTGCTGGCCGGGGAGGTGCTGGCGCCGCTGCTGGTGCGGCTCGCCGCCCCCGGATTCGCGGCGCAGTCGGGCCTGCTCCCCCTGGCTGCCTCGTTGACCCGCATCATCTTCCTGGCCATGCTCTTCCTGGCGCTCTCCATCTTCGCCACCGGGTTCCTCCAGGCGCATCAGCGGTTTACCGCGCCTGCGCTTGCTCCGCTGCTCTTCAACGTCGTGGTCATCGCCGGGACGCTCTGGCTCGGGCCGCGCATGGGCGTGGCGGGGCTGGCGGTCGCCTGGGTTCTAGGGACGGCCGTCCAGTTCGGCGTGCAGCTGCCGGCGATGCGTCGCGCCGGGTTCCGCTTCCGCTTCGCGCTCTCGCTCGGCCATCCCGCCGTCCGCACGCTGCTGCGGCTGGCCGGACCGGCCGCGCTGGGGCTTGCCGTGCTGGAGATCAACGCCTACATCGCCCGCTTCTTCGCCTCGTTTCTCCCGCCGCGCCCGGACGTCAACGCCGTGGCCGTCCTTGATTACGCCTATGAGGTGATGCAGGCGCCGGTGGGCATCTTTGCCATCTCCCTGGCGACGGTCGTTTTCCCGACGCTGGCGCGGCAGGCCGCCGTCCGGGACCGCGAGGGACTGCGCGCCTCCACCACCTTCGGCCTGCGGATGACGCTGGCGCTGATTCTCCCGGTGGTGGCCCTGTTGCTGGCGCTGGCGCCGGGGGTGGTGCGGCTGATCTTCGAACGGGGCGAGTTCACGCCGGGAGCGACGGTCGCCGTAGCCGGCGCGCTGCGCGGCTATGCCGTCGGGCTGACCGGGGTGGCGCTCTACGCCGTGATCACCCGGACCTTCTACGCGATGCAGGACATGATGACGCCGGTCCGCATCGGGGGGGCGATGATCGTCCTCAACGTCGCGCTCACCCTTGCGTTGATGCGCGCGGCCGGCGCCACGGGCATCGCCCTGGCGACGTCCCTGGTCAACCTCACCAGCGCGGGGCTGCTCCTGATCGCCCTGCGGCGCCGCCTCGGTGGGCTGGAGGGGTCGCGCATGGCCCGCACCGCCGTTCGGGCGGGAGCGGCGGCGGCGCTCGGCGGGGCCGCGGCGGCGGCGGTCACCGGCTGGGGGGTCGCCCGGGTGGGCACGGGGATATTCGAGGGGGCTGTCCTCCTGGCGGCGGGGGGAGGCGTCGGGGTGGCGCTCTTCCTGGCCGCGTCCTGGGCGCTGGGGGTGGAGGAGATCCGGGCGCTGCGAGACCTGCTGCTCCGCCGCATCGCCGGCGCGCCCCCAGCGCGGGCGGTTTGACAGTGGTCGAAGCGGCGGTGTAGGCTGGTGCGGAAATTAGCAGTCGGCGGCGTAGAGTGCTAACGCGCTGCGGACGGGAGAGTTGATGCTGGACGCGCGCAAGGGGCGCATTCTCGGCGCGGTCATTCAGGAGTTCATCCATTCCGCCGAGCCCGTGGCGTCGGAGGCGGTGCTGCGCCGGGCCGATCTCGGCGTCAGTTCGGCCACGATCCGCCACGAGATGTCCGCGCTGGAGGAGTTGGGGTTCCTCTCCCAACCGCACACCTCGGCCGGCCGGGTGCCCACCGACCGCGCCTACCGCTTCTACGTGGACAGCCTGCTTGCCGAGGAGCGTCTCACCCCCGAGGAGCGGCAGCGCCTGCGGCGGCAGATCCACTCGCTGGCGGAGGAGGCGCAGCGGCTGATCGAAGGGGCGGCGCGCACGCTCGCCGAGGAGGTCCACTACCCCTCGGTGGTCGCCACGGTGCGCCCGCAGGAGCAGGTCTTTCGTCATCTCCACTTCATTCCGCGCGACGCCCACCGGGTGCAGGGGCTGATCGTCACCGACACCGGGGTGTTCGAGGGGGAGCCGGTGGATCTGCCCGAAGCCGTCGACCCGGAGTCCCTCGACCGTCTCTCCCGCTGGATCAGCAGCGCCCTCGGCGGGCTGACGCTGGCCGAGATCACGCGCGAGCGCCTCGAGGCGGTGGTGGGGCAGGCCGCCTACTCCGATCGCCTCTTCAACTACCTGCGCCGGTGGATCGAACGGGAGCTGCGCCGCGCCGCCGCGGGGCGGGTGGTGGTGGAGGGCGCGAGCCTCCTGCTGGCGCAGCCGGAGTTCCAGCACCTGGAGACCATCTCGCCGATCCTCTCGGCCCTCGACCACGCCGAAGTGCTGGCCGAACTGATGCGCCCGATCCCCGGGCGCACCGCCTGGGTCACCATCGGCAGCGAGTTCGCCTCCGCCGCGATGGCCGAGTGCAGCCTCGTCGCCGCCAGTTACAGCGTGGAGGGACGGACGATGGGCACCCTGGCTATCCTGGGACCGCGGCGCATGCGCTATGAGCGGGCCCTGCCGGTGGTGCGCTTCCTGGCGCAGCATCTGAGCGAGGCGCTCACCCACCTCAGCGCCTGAGCCCGCTCCCGACGATGCGCCAACCGCAGATGGCCAAGGACTACTACGCGATTCTCGGCGTCGAGCAGGCCGCCACGCAGGAGCAGGTGAAGGCGGCCTATCGCCGGTTGGCCCGCGAGTTTCATCCCGACGTGCGCAAGGACGATCCCCAGGCGGAGGAGCGCTTCAAGCAGATCAACGAAGCCTACTACGTCCTCGGCGATCCGGAGCGACGCTCCCAGTACGATCGCTTCGGTACGGTGGGGGAGATGCCCGCCGGTTTCGGCGACGTCCTTTCGCCCTTCGACGATCTCTTCGACGTCTTCTTCGGGCGGCGGGGCCGGGGCGGGGCGCGCACCCGTGCCGATGAGGCGGTCGGCGGCGCCGACCTGCGCCTCGACCTGGAGATCTCGCTGGAGGACGCGGCCGGCGGCGTGGAGCGGATCGTCTCGGTCGCGCGGGCGGAGACCTGCCCGGTCTGTTTCGGCACAGGACGGGAGAAAGGCTCGGCGCTGGAGACCTGCCCCACCTGCCGCGGCGCCGGTGAGCTCCGCTACGGGCAGCAGACGGTCTTCGGCACCTTCACGCAGGTGGTGACCTGCCGGGAGTGCGGCGGGCAGGGGGCGATCATTCGCCACCCCTGCCCCGAGTGCGAGGGCAGCGGCCGCCGGGAGACGTCCCGCGAGCTGACGGTGAAGGTTCCACCGGGGGTGGACGACGGCATGCGGCTGCGCCTGCCCGGGGAAGGGGAGGGCGGGGTCCGCGGGGGGCCGCGCGGCGACCTGTACGTGGTCATCCACGTCGCGCCGCACCCGACCTTTCAGCGGGAGGGCGCCGACCTCTTTACCGAGGTGCCCATCACCATGCTGCAGGCGGCCCTCGGCGACGAGATCAAGGTGCCGGGCCTGGACGGCGCGATCCCCGTGGCTATTCCGCCCGGCACGCAGCCGGGAGCGCGGCTGCGCCTGCGCGACCGCGGGATGCCGCAGCTGCGCGGAGGCACGGGGGATCTCTACGTGCGGTTGCGCGTGACCATCCCCGACGATCTCACGCCGGCCCAGCGCGACGCGCTCGTGGCCCTCGCCGGCCTGCGCGGAGAGAAGGTCCGGCCGCAGAAGAGGTCGCTGTGGAAAAAGATGAAGGACCTCCTGCAGTAGCCCGAGCGGCTGTCATCTCGCTCAGGGCGCCCACCCGCTACGCGGTTCTCACCATCACGGCTCCCCCGCACGGCGCCGAGGCGGCGGCCGCGCTCCTCTGGGAGGCTGGGACGGCTGGGGTCGAGCTGGAGGATGGACCAGCGGACAGCATGACGCTGCGCGCCTATTTCGCGATGCCGGCCCAGCGCGATGGCGTCGCGGCGATGCTGCGCCGCCGGCTGGCGGAGTTCCCGCGCCTGGGCCTGGCGGCGACCCCGCCCGAGCTGCGCATCGACGAGATCGCCGCCGACGCCTGGGAATCCGCGTGGAAGGAACACTTTCGCCCGTTCCGCGTGGGCCGGCGGATTCTCATCGTCCCTTCCTGGGAAACACCCGCGCCCGAGCCGGACGACATCGTGATCCGTCTCGATCCAGGGATGGCCTTTGGCAGCGGCCTGCACCCGAGCACCCAGTTATGCCTGGTGGCGCTGGAGGAGCGGGTGCGTTCAGGCGCCGCCGTCGCCGACGTCGGCACGGGGTCGGGGATCCTGGCGATCGCGGCGGCCCGCCTCGGCGCCGTTTCCGTCGTGGCCATCGATGACGACGCGACTGCCGTGGGCGTCGCGGCGGCCAACGTGGCGGGAAACGGCGTGGCCGATCGCGTTACGGTGGTCGAGGGAGACCTGCTCAGCCCGCTCTCGAGTCCGGTTGATCTCTTGCTGGCCAATCTCACCGCCGATGCTTTGGCTCAGATCGCGGCGGCCGTCCCATCGCGCCTGCGTCCGGGCGGGCTGATCGTCGCCTCGGGCATCATCGAGGGCGCGCTCGCGGGGGTCGCCGATGTCTTTCGGCGCGCCGGGCTGCGCCTCGAGGCCCCGCGGGCCCAGGAGGAGTGGCGCGCGCTCGTGGCGCGCCGCCCCTGATCATGCACCGCTTCGCTGTCGATCCAGAGGTTGTCGCCGGGGGGCGGATCGTCCTGCCCCCCGCCCAGGCGCATCACGTCGCCGACGTGCTGCGCATGCGCCCCGGTGAGCGGATCGTCCTCTTCGACGGCCGCGGGACGGACTACCACGTCGAGCTCACCGTCGTCGCGCCCGGCGACGTGCGGGGCGTCGTGGTGGAGCGGCTCGCCGCCGCCGGCGCGATGCGCGCCCTCCGTCTCATCCTCGTCCAGGCTCTCCCCAAGGGCGCGAAGATGGACCTGATCGTCCGCATGGGTACTGAGGTGGGGATCGACGCGTTCCTGCCCGTCCTCACGCTCCGGTCGATCGCCTCCCCCGCGCCCCTCCGGGTGGAGCGATGGCGCCGCATCGCCGCCGCCGCGGCGGCGCAGAGCGGCCGCAGCGCGGTCCCGGCGGTGGAGCCGCCGCGACCCCTGGCGGAGGTGTGGCCGCTGCTGTCGGGGTCCCTGTGCGTGATGCCGTGGGAGGAGGAGCAGGCACGCTCCATCGCCGCCGCCCTCACCGCTGCTCCGGCTGCGCCCTCGGTCGCGCTGCTGATCGGGCCCGAGGGCGGCTGGGATGCGGAGGAGGTCCAGGCGGCGCGGGCGCAGGGGGCGCATGTGGTCTCCCTCGGTCCGCTGACGCTGCGCGCCGAAACGGCGGGGATCGTCGCCGCGGCGATGGTGCTCTACGAGCTGACGCTGCGCCAGGGCCCGCTGATCGGGCCCGGGCGCGCCTAAGACCGCGCGCGCGAAGACGCTGGTCCGGTCTTAGCCGGCCGCCGCCCTGGCCCGGCGACGCGCCGCCGGCTTCGCGCCCGTGCGCATCCGCGCCAGCGACGCCTTCAAGGCCTCCTGCAGGTCGATGACTTTGCGGGGGGCCTCCTCCGGCTCGGCCAGCGGGCGGCCGGCCAGTTTGGCCTTCACCAGTTTCGCCAGCGCCTGCTTGTACTCGCTCTTGTACTCACCGGGCTCGAAGCCCGTGGCCATGCTGCCGACCAGCTGCTCGGCCATCTTCTTTTCCGCCGGCGCGACGCGCACGTTCTTGGGCAGATCGGGAATCTCGTCGGTGGAGCGGACCTCGTCGTCATAGTAGAGCGTCTGCATCACCAGGGCGCCGTCGACGGAGCGCACCGCGGCCAGGTGCTCGCGCGTGCGGATGGCGACCTTGCCCAGCCCGACTTTGCCCTCTTCTTCCAGCGTGCGACGCAGCAGCTCGTACGCCTTCTCGCCGCCCTTGCCCGGCCCCAGGAAATAGGTCTTGTCGAGGAAGAGCGGGTTGATCTCCTCCGCGTCGACGAATCCGAGCAGCTCCACCGTGTGCGCCGTAGGGAGGGGGAGGGCCTTGAGTTCCTCGGAGGAGATGGGAACGTAGCGGCCCTTGGCGTGCTCGACGCCGCGGACGATCTGCTCCCAGGGGACCTCCTCCTTGGTCTCGGGGTTGACGCGGATCTCCTTGATCGGTTTGAGGGTCTCGCGATCGAGCAGCCTGAAGCTGACGTCGCTGCTCGACTCCACCGCGGAGTAGAGCTTCACCGGGATCGTGACCAGCCCGAAGGCCAGCGTCCCGGACCAGATCGGTCGCATCGCTCCATCCACCTGCTTTCTCTGAAGTCTCCTCGGGGTTTCCTCCGAGGACCACATCGGTATCTTCTTCGTTTTCCCCCACATCGCGCGTTTCCTGCTCGCCGGCCGAGCCACCGGTTGGCTCTTGAAATATTATTCATTCTCATGTAACATTAATTCATTGTGGTCACAGCGTGATCGACGTCAGCGTGATCGGGGCGTCCGGGTACGGGGGCGGTGAGGTCGTCCGCCTCCTGCTCGGCCATCCCGAGGCCCGCCTGACCCACCTGGTCGCCGAGACGAGGGCGGGGGAGCCATACGCCGAGGTCTTTCCGAACGTACGCGGCTTGGTGAACGCGCGCACCGAGCCGCTCGACCCGGCCGCCGTGGCGGCGGACTCCGACGCGGTCTTCCTCGCGCTGCCCAACGGCGTGGCCATGGGTCTCGTCCCCCAGTTGGGAACACGGGCCAAGGTGATCGACCTGGGCGCGGACTTCCGGTTCCGCAGCGCCGTCACCTATGAGCAGTGGTACGAGACACCGCACAGCGGCGAGGAGCTCTTGGAGGAGGCGGCCTACGGGCTGCCGGAGCTGCACCGCGCCAGGATCCGCCGCGCCCGCGTCGTCGGCAACCCCGGCTGCTACCCCACGGCGGCGCTGCTGGCGGTGGCGCCGCTGCTCAGCGCCGGCCTGGCCCGCCCCGACGGCATCGTCATCGACGCGAAGTCCGGCGTCTCGGGGGCGGGGCGAGGTGGCGGGGCGCGTACCCACTTCTCCGAGGTCAACGAGAACGTCTTTGCCTACGGCACCCCGGGCCACCGGCACACCGCGGAGTTGGAGCAAGAACTGCGGGCCATCACCCCCGAGGCCTCGATCACCTTCACGCCCCATCTGATCCCGATGACGCGCGGCATTCTGGCTACGGCCTACCTGCGGCCGGCGCGGTCGGTGTCCCGGGCGGAGGCCGAGGCGGTGCTGCGCGAGGCCTACGCGGGCGAGCCCTTCGTGCGCGTGCTGGACGGGGAGACCCTCCCCCAGACGAAGGCGACGCTGGGCAGCAACTTCGCCGACGTGGCCGTGCGCGTCGACCCGCGCAGCGGGATGATCGTGGCCTTCGCGGCAATCGATAACCTCGTCAAAGGCGCCGCCGGCCAGGCGGTGCAGAACATGAACCTGATGTGCGGCCTGCCCGAAGAGCTGGGGCTGCGCCACCCGGCGATCTTCCCGTGAAGAGGTCGGGCGGCAGCGCGGTGGGCATCAAGCAGACCCGGCCGGTTGTGCGGGCCGGCACGGTGACTACGCCGGCGGGGGTGCGCGCCGCCGGCGGTCACTGTGGAATCAAACCGGAACGCCCCGATCTGGCCCTCGTCGTCACCGACGCGCCGGCCGTGGCGGCGGCCTGTTTCACCACCAACCGCATGGCCGCCGCGCCGGTGCAGGTGAGCCGCTCGCAGATCGCCTCGGGCCGCGCCCAGGCGGTGGTGATCAACAGCGGCAACGCCAACGCCTGCACGGGGGAGGCGGGGCGGCGAGACGCCTGGGAGATGGTCGACCTGACCGCGGGCGCGCTCTCCATGTCTCGCGGCCTGGTCCTGGTGGCCAGCACCGGCGTGATCGGCGTTCCCCTGCCGATGGATGCGCTGCGCCGCGGCATCCCCGCCCTGGCCGGCGCGCTCGGTCCTCACGGAGAGGATGCGGCGGCCGCGATCCTGACCACCGACGCCTTTCCCAAGACGGGGGCGGTGGAGATCGAGATCGAGGGGCGGGCCGTGACGCTGGGAGGGATAGCCAAGGGCTCGGGAATGATTCACCCTTGCATGGCCACGACGCTCTCGATGGTAACGACCGACGCGGCGATCGCTCCGGCCCTCGCCCAGGCGGCGCTCCGGCGCAGCGTCGAGCGCTCCTTCAACCGGGTGAGCGTGGACGGGGACACGAGCACGAACGACACGATCTTCCTCCTTGCCACCGGCGCAGCCGGCCATGCCCCGCTGACGGAGGCCGCCGATCCCGCCTTTCCGATTTTTCAAGACGCCCTCGACGCACTCACCGAGCATCTGGCGCGGCTGCTCGTGCTCGACGGCGAGGGCGCGAGCAAGGTCATCGAGGTCAGCGTGAGCGGGGCGGCCAGCGAGGAGGATGCCCAGCGCGCCGGTGAGGCGATCTGCACCTCCCCGCTGGTGAAGACCGCCTGCCACGGCGGCGAGCCCAACTGGGGCCGCATCGTCGCCGCGGTCGGACGGTCGGGCGCGGAGGTCGACCCCGACCGGGTCGCGGTCAGCATCGGCGGGGTGGTCGTGGTCGCCGCAGGGCTGGGGGAGCGCGCCAACCTCCCCGCCGCGGCCGAGGCCATGCGCGCCGCCGAGTTCGGCATTGCCGTGGATCTCGGCCTGGGAGCGGGCCAATGGACCGGATGGACCTGCGACCTGACCGAGCGCTACGTCCGCCTCAACAGCGGGTACCTGACGTGAGTCTCACCGCGACGCGCACCGATCGGATCACCGCTGAAGGCGCGCTGATCGCCCACGGGCTGCGCTACGTCAACGCGTGGCGGGGGCGGAGCGTCGTCATCAAGTACGGCGGCAGCATTCTTGAAGCCGCGCAGAAGGCGCGGCCGGGCGGTGAAGCCGCGGGGACCGTGCCGGGAGAGGTGGCGGGGACCGTTATCGAGGATCTCGTGCTGCTGGCGGGGGCGGGAGTGCTGCCGGTGCTGGTGCACGGCGGCGGGCCGGAGATCAGCCGCTGGTTGGAGCGGCTGGGCCGGACCCCGCGCTTCATCGGCGGTCTGCGCGTCACCGACGACGAGACGATGGAGATCGTCGAGATGGTGCTCTGCGGCCGCGCCAACAAGACCCTGGTCGGACGGATCACCGCGGCGGGGGGCAGCGCCGTCGGCCTCTCCGGCCGGGACGCCCGCCTCTTCGAGGCCGCGCCGCTGCTCGATCCGCCGGGACTGGGGCGCGTCGGCAGCGTCGTGGCCGTGCACCCGGAGATCATCCACACCCTCACCGCGGCCGGGCATCTGCCGGTCGTCGCCTCCGTGGGGCTCGACGCGGCGGGGGAGCCCCTCAACCTCAACGCCGACCACGCGGCGGCGGCGCTGGCATCCGCGTTAGGAGCGAGCAAGCTCATCCTCCTCACCGACGTCGAAGGCATCCGGCGCGAACGCGATGGCCGGAGCGAGCTCCTCTCCGTCCTCTCGGCGGAGGAGGCGCGCGCGCTGGAAGGGGACGGCGTCATCGCCGGGGGCATGATCCCCAAGGTCGACGCCGCCCTGGCCGCCCTCGCCGGGGGCGTCGCCTCCGCGCACATCATCAACGGGGAGACCCCGCACGCGCTGCTGGTGGAGCTCTTCACGGAGGAAGGGTGCGGCACGATGCTGCTGCCCCAGCGGACCCCATGAGCCCCACGCGGACGGAGGACATCGCCCGGCTGGCCGATCAGGTGCTGATGCCGACCTACCGGCGCGCGCCGGTGGCTTTTGCGTACGGCGAGGGCGTGCGTCTCGTCGATTTGGAGGGGCGGAGGTATCTCGATTTCGTCGGCGGCATCGCCGTGAGCGCGCTGGGACACGCGCATCCCCGGCTGACCGCGGCGATCCAGGCGCAGGCCGCCCGGCTGCTGCACGTCAGCAACCTCTACCTCATCCCCGAGCAGGTCCGGCTGGCCCGCTGGCTGACCACGCGCAGCGGGCTGGACCGCGCCTTCTTCTGCAACAGCGGGGCGGAGGCCAACGAAGCGGCCTTCAAGCTGGCGCGGCGGTACGCGCACGCGCGCGGCGGGGGACGGTGGGAGATCCTGGTGGCCACCGGCGCTTTTCACGGCCGGACGCTGGCCACGCTCGCCGCGACGCCCGTGCCCAAGTATCAGGAGGGCTTCGCGCCGCTGCCGGCGGGATTCCGCAGCGTGCCCTTCAACGACGCCGGCGCTCTCGCCGACGCGGTGACCGATCAAACCTGCGCGATCATGCTCGAGCCGGTGCAGGGGGAGGGGGGCGTGCACCCGGCAACTCCGGAGTTCCTCAGGGCGGCGCGCCGGCTGGCCGATGAGCGTGGGCTGCTGCTGATCCTCGACGAGGTGCAGACCGGCATCGGGCGTACCGGCGCCCTCTTCGCCTTCGAACGCTACGGGGTGAGGCCGGACGTCCTGACGCTGGCCAAAGGGTTGGGCGGCGGCATGCCGATCGGCGCCGTCCTCGCGAAAGAGGACGTGGCGGGAGCGTTCGCCCCGGGCACGCACGGCTCGACCTTCGGCGGCAACCCACTGGCCGCTGCGGCCGCGCTGGCCGTCGTCGAGACGGTGGAGGGTAACGACCTCGCGGCGCGCGCCCAGGCGATGGGGTCGCTGCTGATGGAGGGGCTACGCGAGCTGGGGCGGCGGAGCGGGATGATCACGGAGGTGCGGGGGAGGGGGCTGCTGGTGGGCGCCGACCTCGACCGAGAGGCGGCGCCGGTCGTGGACGCGGCGCGCGCCCGAGGCCTGCTCGTCAACGCGGTGCAGCCCCGCACGCTGCGTTTCGCCCCCCCGCTGATCGTCTCCCATGACGAGGTGCGGGAGGCCCTGGCTCTGCTTGAGCAGGCGCTGACGGAGGCGCGGGGCCCAAAGGAGGAGCACGATGAGCGCAGGTGAGGTGCGCACGGCGGTGCTGGCGTATTCCGGCGGCCTGGACACGTCGGTGATCATTCCTTGGCTGGGTGAGCACTACGGGTGCCGGGTCGTGGCGATGATCGCCGACGTCGGGCAGGGGGAGGACCTGGAGTCGATCCGGCGCAAGGCCCTCGCCAGCGGCGCGCGCGAGGCGCGCGTGGTCGACCTGCGGGAGGAGTTCCTGACCGAGTTCGCCTTCCCGGTGCTGCGCGCGGGATCGCTGTACGAAGGACGGTACCTGCTCGGCACCGCCCTGGCCCGGCCGGTGATCGCGCGGGCGCAGGTGTCCCTGGCGCTGGAGGTGGGGGCGGACGCCCTGGCCCACGGCTGCACGGGCAAGGGGAACGATCAGGTGCGCTTCGAGCTGGCCTACGCGGCCCTCGCCCCTGATCTGCGGGTGATCGCGCCCTGGCGCGAATGGACCCTGAATTCGCGCGAGGCCGAGGTCGCCTACGCCGCGGCGCACGGCATCTCCGTGCCGGTGACCAAGGAACGGCCGTACAGCGTCGACCGGAACCTCTGGCACTGCAGCAGCGAAGGCGGCGTGTTGGAGGACCCCTGGAATGCGCCGCCGGTGGATCTGTACCAGTACACGACCGACCCGCGCCGCGCCCCCGAGCAGCCCGAGGAGGCGGCGATCGATTTCACCGAGGGGACGCCCGTGGGGATCGACGGCGAGGCGCTCGCCCCCGTGGCGCTCGTGGAGCGGCTGAATCGGATCGGCGGGCGGCATGGGGTCGGCCGGATCGACATGGTGGAAAACCGCCTGGTCGGGATCAAGAGCCGCGGCGTCTACGAGACCCCCGGCGGGACGATCCTGCAGATCGCGCACGCGGACCTGGAGTCGATCACGCTCGACCGCGACACGCTGCACTACAAACTGGGCGCGGCGATGCGCCTGGCTGAGCTCGTCTACTACGGGCAGTGGTACACGCCGCTGCGTGCGGCTCTCGATGCCTTCGTCGATGCCACCCAGCGCACGGTCACCGGCAGCGTGCGCCTCTCCCTGTACAAGGGCACCGCGACCCCGGTGGCCCGGCGCTCCCCCCATTCGCTCTACAGCCAAGAGCTGGCGACCTTCGAGGCCGGAGGAAACTACCGGCAGGCGGACGCGGAGGGATTCATCCGCCTCTTCGGTCTGCCCGGGACTGTCTTCGCCCGGGCCAATCCGGGACTGGTCGGCAGACCGCGCGAGCCCATCGGCCGCTAGGTTCGCATGACGGCTGAGCAGCGCTCCGGCTATCGGATGTGGGGCGGCCGGTTCGCCGGCCGGTTGGATCCGCGGGTGGCGCGCTTCACGGCCTCCCTCCCCGTGGACCTTCGTCTGCTCCCCCACGATCTGCGCGCCAGTCTCGCCCACGCCGGGATGCTCACCGACCGCGGGATCATCCCGCCGGAGGCCGGACGGCAGATCGGCGCGGCGCTGCGCACGATGGTCGAGGAGGCGGGGGCAGGAACCTTTCCCGTGGACGAGAGCGCCGAGGATGTCCACACCCTGATCGAGGGAGAACTCTCCCGCCGCATCGGCGAGGCGGCGGGGTGGCTGCACGTCGCGCGCAGCCGCAATGACCAGGTGGCCACGGCCTTCCGGATGTGGAGCAAGGAGGCCGCGGTGGCGCTGACGGCCCGCGTGGCCGCGCTGGTGGAGGCGCTGCTGGAGCGCGCGGCCGGAGACGGTGAGGCCCTCCTGCCCGCCTACACGCACCTGCAGCGGGCGCAGCCGACGCTGCTGGCGCATCACCTCCTCGCCTACGCGGCGATGCTGCAGCGAGACGTCGAGCGGCTGCGCCGCGCCCACGAGGCCGCCGATCTCCTGCCCCTCGGATCGGGGGCGGCCGTGGGCGTCTCCCATCCGATCGACCGGGAGGCGGTGGCAGCCGCGCTGGGGTTTGCCCGCCTCAGCAGTAACAGCCTGGACGCGACGGGCGATCGTGACTTCGCCGTGGAGCTGCTCTCCGCCGTGACGCTGCTGATGATCCATCTCTCCCGCTGGGCAGGCGAACTCGTGCTCTGGGCAACCGCGGAATTCCGTTTCGTTGAATTCACCGACTCGATCAGCACGGGGAGCTCGATCATGCCGCAGAAGCGCAACCCCGATCCCGCCGAGCTGATCCGCGGCAAGGCCGGGCGTGTCCTCGGGGACCTGGTCGCCCTCCTCACGACCCTGAAGGGGCTCCCCGCCGGGTACGGCCTCGACCTGCAGGAGGACAAACCCCCGGTCTTCGACGCGGTGGACACGGCGTCTGACGCCCTCGAGGCCGCAGCGGTGGTGGCGCGCGAGGTCCGGTTCCGTCCCGACCAGATGCGCCGCGCGCTTGAGGACGGGTTCGTCACCGCGACGGAGATCAGCGACCAGCTCACCCGGCGCGGCCTGCCCTTCCGCGAGGCGCACCGTCGCGCCGGCGAGGTCGTGCGCTACGCCGAAGAGCGCGAGGCGTCGCTGGGCCAGCTGGGGCCGGCGGAATGGTCGACCCTGCTTCCTGAGCTCACCGCGGCGGATCAGGCCGACCTGGCCGCGCGCCTGACCCCTGAGGGCGCCGTGGCCGCCAAGGACACGCAGGGCGGCGCCGCGCCAGGACGGGTGCGTGAGGCGCTGGCGGCGGCGCGGCGGCTCCTGGCAGCCGCGCAGGAGTGGGTGCGCGAGCGGGAGGCGGAGGCGCGCCGGCGAGACGAGAGGCTGGCGGGGTGAGGGTCCGGGAGCGGAAGATCCTCGACGTGCTGGCCGCCGGGCCCATCGGCACGCAGAGCCAGCTGGTGCGGGCGCTGCGGGCGGCAGGGCTGCGCGTCAGCCAGGCGACCGTCTCCCGGGACATCAAGCGGCTGGGCCTGGTGAAGGTGCCCGCGCAGAACGGGCGGCCCCGCTACCTGCCTCCGGCGGAGGCCGCGGCGCACCCGCCTGATGCGGGTGGACGCCTGGCGCGCGCCTTCCGGGAATACGCGACCGAGGTGGACGAAGGCAGCGGCCTCCTGCTGATCAAGACCACGACGGGCAGCGCCGACACCGTAGCCGAGGCGATCGACGAGATGCGCTGGCCCGAGGTCGCCGGTACGGTCGCAGGGGACAACACCATCATCATCGTGCCGCGCCGGCCCGCCGACCGGGCCCCTCTGCGGCGCCGCTTCGGCGCGCTGCTGCGATAGAGCGGCCCGCCCGAGGTCGCTCGTTCTGGTGACGGGCCGACCCGCCGGCGCCCTGGACAACCTTCCGCCCCCCACCCTAGACTGGGGAATTACATGATCCTCCTTGGCCAGGCGCAGAGGCGTCTGGCCCCCGTCTTTGCCCTCCCCTGGGTGCCGAAGGCCCTCATCGGCGTGGGAACCTTCCTGGCCCTCTTCCTCATCGCCACCCTCAGTGAGGTGCCGTCCCGCGGGGTGGTCGTGCGCGTGGGGGAGCCGGCCGCGCAGGACATCGAAGCGCCCCGGACCACGGACTACGTCGACCAGGAACAGACGGCCATCCGCAGCCGGATCGCCGCGGCGCGGGTGGAGCCAGTCTACCGCGAAGCGCCGGAAGCGACGGCGGAAGCGCGTCGCGTCGTGACGGGTATCTTCGACGCTATCGCCCGGGTGCGCGCCGCTCCGGGCCTCTCCAACGCGGACCGGCTGGCCCGGCTGCGGCAGCAGGCGGGCGCGTCGCTCCCGCTGGAGGTCTGGGAGGCCGCCCTCACCCTCGATGCCGCCGCCCTCGCCCAGACGCGCGAGATCACGCTCATCGCCGTCGAGCAGATCGAGCGGGAGGGGGTGCGCGCCGACGGCTTCCCCGAAGCCCGCGTTGAGTTTCGCCGCCTGCTGCGCTCGACGACCTTGATGGGCCGTCCCCTGGCGCTGGCCAGCGCGGTCGGGCTGGCCGCCCTGCGCGCCAACCGGGTGATCGACGCCCAGGCGACGGCCAACCTGCGGCGCGAGGCCGCCGACGCGGTCGAGCCGGTGCGCGTGCGCATCGTCCGCGGGGAGAGCATCGTCCGCCGCGGCGACAAAGTCACCGAGGCGCACCTGCGCAAACTCGAGGCGCTCGGGCTGATCGGCGTGCCGATGCGCTGGGATGTGGTGCTGGGGATGGGGCTGGTCATCGCCACGCTCCTCTCCATCACGGCGTACTACCTGATCGAATACCAGCCGGAAATCTGGCGGCGGGACCGCCTCCTCTTGCTCTGGGGGCTCATCGTCACCCTGACCACGCTGCTGGCCCAGGTCGTCGTCGCCTATCGTTTGAACCTCAACCTCATCCCCGCAGCCGTCGGGCCGATTCTGCTGGCGGTGCTGCTGCGTCCGCGCCTCGCCCTGGTCACCGCGGCCGTGCTCAGCCTGCTGATCGCCCTCATCACCACCTCGGACGTACGCACCGCCTTCGTGGCCTTCGTCGGCAGCGCGGTGGGTGTCTACGCCATCCGCAAGATCAGCCACCGCACCGACCTGATCGTCGGCGGCCTCAAAGTCGGCGCGGCGACTGCGGCGGCGGTCGTGGCGATGAGCCTGCTGGAGCGCCGGCCGGTCTACCCAGAGATCGTGCGGGACGCGTCGGTGGGCGTGGCGAACGGCGTCGTCGTGGGCATCTTCGCCATTGGGGTGCTGCCTTATCTGGAGAATCTCTTCGGCCTGATCACCCCGATCAAGCTCCTCGAGCTCTCCAACCCGGCCCATCCCTTGCTGCGCCGGCTGCAGATGGAGGCCCCCGGCACCTATCACCACAGCGTGATCGTCGCCAACCTGGCGGAAGCGGCGGCCGATGCGATTGGCGCGGATGGGCTGCTCGTGCGCGTGGGAACCTACTACCACGACGTGGGCAAGATCCGCCGGCCGATCTTCTTCGTGGAGAACCAGATCGGCGTGGAGAATCCGCACGAGCGTATGTCGCCGAGTCTCTCCGCCCTCACGGTGGCGGCGCACGTGCGGGACGGCCAGGACCTGGCGCGCGAGTACGGCCTGCCGGACTCGGTGGCCAACTTCATCCCCGAACACCACGGCACGACGCTGATCACGTACTTCTACCATCAAGCCGTGGAGCGGGGAGACGAGCCGGAGCCGGCGGCCTTCCGCTACGAGGGCCCCAAACCGCAGACCCGCGAGACCGCCATCGTCATGCTCGCCGACGCCGTCGAGGCGGCGGTGCGCAGCCTCCCCCGGCCCACCCCCGACCGCATCTACGAGGTGGTGCGGCGGATTATCCACGAGCGGTTGGAGGACGGCCAGCTCGACGAGTGCGACCTGATGTTCCGCGACCTGGAGCAGATCGCCCAAACCTTTACCCGCGTCCTCACCGGCATCTTCCATCCGCGGATCGAGTACCCCGACCTGGAAAAGGATCTGCCGGCCCAGCGCCGCGAGCGGGTGGGACGGCGCTAGGCGCTCCATGAAAGGAGCGCGCTAGCCTCTCCGTGCGGGCGCTGGTGGCGAACCGCCAGCGGGCAGTCGCCATCCGTCCTGCCGCCCTGCGTCGCGCCGCCTTGGCCGCGATGTCGGCCGAAGGCTGTCCTCCCGGCAGCGAGGCCAGCATCGCCGTCGTCTCGGACCGCGCCATCCGCGCGCTCAACCGCCGCTACCTCGGTCGTGACCGGGCCACGGACGTGCTGGCCTTTCCCCAGGATGCCCGGGATGGACCAGGGAAGCTGCTCGGCGACGTGGTGGTCTCGGCGGAGCGCGCCGCGGCCCAGGCGCCCAGGTATGGCCAGACGGTGGAAGGGGAACTGGAGGTGTTGGTGATCCACGGGGTGCTCCACCTCCTCGGCTACGACGACACTCCTCCCCGCGCCCGCTTGCGCATGCGCCGCCGCCAGCGTGCGATCCTGAGCGCGCTGCGTCGAGGGAGCGCGCGCTGCCGCGGCGCCAGACGATGAGCGGCTTCCTCGGCGCCGTCCGCGATGCGCTTGCCGGGTGGGCGCTGGCCTGGCGGGAACACCATCACCTGCGCGTCCACGTCGCCGCCGCCGTGGGCGTGGTGGCGCTCACGCTCCTGCTCCGCCTCTCCGCCCAGGAGGCGGCGATCCTGATCCTGGCCATCGCCCTGGTGATCGCCGCGGAGCTGGCCAACACCGCCGTGGAGATTCTCGTCGACGCCTTCGTCGGCTCGGAGCGTCATCCCGCCGCCCGAGCGGCCAAAGACGTCGCCGCGGCGTCCGTGCTGGTGGCGGCGCTCGGCGCCGCGGCCGCCGGCCTGGCGGTGCTCGTGCCGCGGTTGCGTTGACCCCGTCCATGGACCCTTCGGATTCCAAGTCCCGCGACGGGACGGTCGTCGTTCCCGCGCTTCTCCCGGCGGCGCCCGCGCCGGCGGACGTCGAAGAGCTGCTGCGGCGGGTCGAACCCGAGTTTGGCTTTCGCCCGCTCGCCGGCCCGTACGCGGCGGCGGCGGGGATCGTCGCCGGGGGGATGGCCCTCTTCCATCTCTATACGGCGCGATTCGGGCTGCTCGAAGCGCTGCGCCAGCGCTCCATGCACCTGGCCTTCGTCATGGTGCTGGTCTTTCTGCTCTACCCGGCGCGGCGGCGCTGGGCCGGCGCCTCCCGCTTCGGAGTCGTCGACCTCCTCCTGGCCGCGGGAGGCGCCGCGGTGATGCTCTACCTCTTCGTCAACCACCAGAGCCTGGCCGGCCAGGCCGGGCGGCTGGGAGGCCGCCACCTGGTGGTGGGGGTCCTCGGGACGCTCTTCGTCCTGGAGGCGGGCCGGCGGGTCCTCGGGGCGCTCCCCGCCATCGCCGCGGCGGTCCTGATCTATCCTTTCATAGGGCATCTGCTCCCGGGGTCGCTCGCCGTGCCGCCGGTCACGGTGTCGCGGGTGATCGAGCACTTGTTCTTCACCACCGAGGGGATCTTCGGCATCCCGGTGGGCGTCTCGGCGAGCTTCGTCTTCATGTTCGTCCTGCTCGGCGCCTTCCTGGAACGGACGGGACTGGGACAGCTCTTCGTGGACATCGCCATCGCCCTGGCCGGGTGGATGACCGGCGGGCCGGCGAAGGTGTCGGTCCTCTCCAGCGCCTTCGTGGGCACCATCTCGGGCAGTTCCGTGGCGAACGTCGTCGCCGACGGGGTCTTCAACATCCCGCTGATGAAGCGCCTCGGCTACCACCCCGTCTTTGCCGGCGGGGTGGAGGCGGCCACCTCGGTGGGCGGCCAGCTGATGCCTCCGGTGATGGGCGCGGCCGCGTTCGTCATGGCCGAGTACCTGGAGCTTCCTTATCTGACCATCGCCAAGGCGGCGGCCCTGCCGGCAATCTTCTACTTCCTGGCCGTGGGATTGATGATCCACTTCGAGGCCAAGCGGCTGGGCCTGCGCGGGCTTCCCCGCGAGCAGCTGCCCGCCGTGGGGGCGGTGCTCTGGAGCCGCGGCTACCTGGTGGCGCCGCTCGTCGCCGTCGTCGCCCTCCTCTTTCGCGGCTACTCGCCGATGATGGCGGCGTTCTGGGGGATCGCCGTCGCCGCGGGCGTGCACGTGATCACGGTCTGGAAAGAGGGAGCGAAGTCTCGGCGGTCCTGGCTCGACCGGGCCCGCCTCTACGTCGAGGAGATCTGGTCCATCCTGGTCTACGGCACCCGCAACGCCCTGACCGTCGCGGTGGCCACCGCCGTGGTGGGCATCATCCTCGGGGTGGTCACGCTCACCGGCATCGGCCTCAAGTTCGTCGGGCTGACCGTGGCGCTGGGCCAGAACAACCTCTTCTTCACGCTGGTGCTCGTGGCGGTCGCCTGCACGATCATCGGCTCGGGAATCCCCACCACCGCCACCTACATCATCCTGGCCGCGATCGCCGCGCCCGCCCTCACACAATTGGGGATCGCCCCGCTGGCGGCGCACCTGTTCATCTTCTACTTCGGGGTGATCGCCGATCTCACGCCGCCGGACGCCCTCGCCGCCTACGCGGCCGCCGGGATCGCCCGTTCCGACCCGCTGCGCACGGGGTTCGCCGCCACCCGGCTGGCCCTGGCCGGCATCATCGTCCCCTTCGTCTTCGTATACTCGCCGGCGCTGCTCTTGCAGGACAGCGGTCTGCGCGAGGTGCTGATGACATCGGTGACGGGCCTGCTCGGCGTGATCGCCCTCGCCGCCGGGGCCGCGGGCTACCTGCTCGGGCCCGCTCGGCCGCTGGACCGGGCCCTCCTCGTCGCCGCCGCCATCGCGCTGATCTTCCATTCGCTGCGCTGGGATCTCGTCGGACTGGGGCTGCTGGGGATGACGGCGCTGATCCAGTGGGGGCGCGCCAGGACCCCCGCGCTGTCGTGACCCGACTCCGCGTCCTGGTTATCGCCGTCCTGCTCGCTGCCGCGGGGACGGCGCTCTGGCCGGTGCCGGTAGTGACCGTGACGGCGGCGCCCCCGCCACGGGCGGGGGCGGCCTCGGCAGCGCGCACGATCCTGTCCGCGCCGCTGGGCGACGGGTTGGAGATCCGCCTGGAGTACACGCATTCCGTGGAGCGGGGGAAAGTGGTCGAGACCTATCGGGCGGAGCGCGGCGGATTGCGCCTGGTGCGCATGGAGTTCGCCTCGCAGGGCGCGGGGCTACCCACGGAAGGGTACGTGCGCGAAGGCAACCGCTTCGTCCTCAGGACGGACCGAGCGCTGGCGTCGCTGCCGGTGCTGGTCAGCGGCATCGGCCGGCAGCGTCTCTCCGTGGGCGCCGCCGTCTTCGATCTGCGCGCCGCGGCGGGAGAAGGCTGGATCGTCACCGTGGCGGTGCGGCGCGCCCCGCGACTGCCCCTCCTGCGGGGTATGCTATACTAAGATGCCGGGCGGAGAGTGCTCCGCCCGGACGCTTTCCTCCCCAACTCGCGCGGCGCGGATCGCGCCGCCGCGGGGTTTGGTCCGCGAGACGAGAAAGGATGATTCACCCCGTTGGACGTTTCAGGTAGTACGCTGGGCCTCATCGCGCTCGGCCTGCTCGTCCTCGCCTCCGCCTTCTTCTCCGCCGCCGAGACCGCGTTCTTTGCCGCCAACCGGCTGCGCTTGCAGCAGCGCGCCGAAGCCGGCGAGGCGGCTGCGCGCATCGCCGACCGCCTGCTGGAGGACGCGGGACGCCTGGTCAGCACGCTGCACATCGCCGACACGCTCGCCAACGTGGCCGCCTCGGTGCTGGCCGCGGGCCTCTTCCTGCGTCTCTTCGGGCCCGAGCGCACGCTCCTCGGGGCCTTCCTGGCCATGGTCGTATTGCTGGTGGTCGTCGGCGAGATCGCGCCCAAGACCCTGGCGGTCCGCTACGCCGACGGCATGGCGATGGCTTTCGCTCGACCCATCCATCTGCTCTCCCGCCTGCTCGGCCCGGTGATCCGCCTGCTCTCCATGGCGGGCACGGTGATGGTGCGCCCCCTCGGCGGGCGCGTGAACATCAACTCGCCGGTGGTCACCGAGGAGGAGATCCGCGCCCTCGTCAAGATGGGGGAAGAGGAGGGGACGATCGAGCAGGACGAGCGGGAGATGATCCACTCCATTTTCGAGTTCGGGGACACCGTGGCCCGCGAGGTGATGGTGCCCCGCATGGACATGGACGTGCTCGAGGACACCGCCACCGCCGCCGACGCGGTGCAGCTGATCCTGGCCACCGGCCATTCGCGCATCCCGATCTTCCACGAGTCGATCGACAACATCGTGGGCATCCTCTACCTCAAGGACCTGCTCCGTCCCCTGGCGGAGGGGCGGGCGACCGTGCCGCTCTCGGAGTTGAGCCGCCCGGTCTACTACGTGCCGGAGAGTAAACGGCTGGACGATCTCTTCCGGGAGATGCAGCGGCGCAAAGTGCACGTGGCCATCGTCGTGGACGAGTACGGCGGGACCTCCGGGCTCGCCACGATCGAGGACCTGCTGGAAGAGATCGTGGGCCCGATCACCGACGAGCACGACGTCGAGGAGCGGCTGGTCGAGGTCGTCAACGACCAGGTAGCGCTCGTCGAGGGGCGCGCCTCCATCGAAGAGGTTAACGAGCAGCTCCGGTTGGGCCTGCCGCTGCAAGAGGTGGATACGATCGGCGGCTTCGTCTACAGCCTGCTCGGGCACGTCCCCCGACCGGGGGAGCGCGTCGCCTACGACGGGCTGGAGATCGTCGTCGAGCAGGTGGAGGGGCAACGCATCGGCAAGGTCAAGATCACCCGCGCCGTCCCCTCGACTCCCTGACGGGCGAAGTCTCGTGCGCGCGCGCCTGCGCACCTACCTGATCACCGGGCTGCTGGTCATCCTGCCAGTCGCCGTCACCTACCTCGTGCTGCGCTGGCTCTTCACCACCCTGGACACCATGCTGCAGCCGCTTTTCCGCGCCATCCTCGGGCGGCCCATCCCGACGCTCGGGTTCGTCGCCGGGGTGGCGGTGATCTTGCTCACGGGGGTGGTGGCCAGCAACGTGCTGGGCCGCCGCGTGATCGGCTGGCTGGAGAAGGTGATCCTGCGCATCCCGCTGGCGCGCACGGTCTACAGCTCGATCAAGCCGCTGAGCGAGCGCATGCTGGAAGACCGCCGCGGGGCATTCCAGCGCGTCGTCATCGTGGAGTGGCCGCGGGCGGGACTCTACGCCTTGGGGTTCGTCACCGGCGGCGAGTCGGCCGCTTCCCCCTCGGGCCTCCTCCACGTCTTCATCCCGGGCACCCCGAACCCAACATCCGGCTTCGTGGTCTTTGTGCCCGAGGAGGCCGTTCGCCCCGCCGCGATGACCGTCGAGGAGGCGCTGCGCTTCATCATCGCCGGCGGCATCGCCCGCACCCCGGAGGGCGTGCGCGCCGCCCTCGGCGTCGAACGAGGCCGGGTCCTGGAGCCGGCGGTCCTGGAGCCCCGGGAGTGAGCGCACCCCCCCGGCGGGCGGGCCGGCGTCCGATCGGACCGGAGGATCTCGTCGCCGCCGCGCGGGCGGTTCGCGCCCAGGCCTACGCGCCCTACTCTCGCTATCGGGTGGGAGCGGCGGCGCTGTCGGATGGGGTCGTCTTCTCGGGAGCCAACGTGGAGAACGCCTCCTATGGACTCTCGGTGTGCGCGGAGCGGGTCGCCATCCTCCAGGCGGCGGCGGCCGGACACCGCAAGGTCCGAGAGGTGGCCGTGGTCACGGCCGGAGGGGGCGGAGCGGCGCCCTGCGGGGCCTGCCGGCAGGTGATGGCGGAGTTCGGGGTGGAGAAGGTCTACCTGGCCGGGCGGCAGGGGCCCTACCGCGCGCTGGCCTTCGCGGATCTTCTGCCGCGCGCCTTTGGCCCCAGCAACCTCCGGGCCGCGCCCCGGTCCGGCGCCGCGACCAAGCGGACGCGCACGCGCCGGTAGCCCCACGCTCCGGCATGCCTCACCGCTCCGGCTTCGTGGCTCTGGCCGGGCGGCCCAACGTCGGCAAGTCCACCCTCCTCAACCGCCTCATCGGGGCGAAGGTCGCCGCGGTCTCGCCCGTCCCTCAGACGACCCGCACGGTGATTCGCGGGATCCTCACGCGGCCCGACGCGCAGATCGTCTTCCTCGATCTCCCCGGACTGCACGCGCCACGCCACCGTCTGGGTGAGGTCATGGTGGACGCGGCCCGCCGCGCCCTCGGCGAAGTGGATCTCGTCGCCTGGGTGGTCGAGGCCGGCGCGTCCCCTGGTCCGGAGGAACGAATCGCCGCGGACGCGTTGCGCGGCGCCCCCGTCCCGATCCTGCTCGTCGTCAACAAGGTGGATCGGGCCACGCCCGCCGCCGCGGAAACAACGGCGCGAGAAGCGGCCGGCCTCCTCCCCGTCGCCGAGACGGTGACGGTCTCCGCGCAGACGGGGGCGGGGTTCCCCGTCCTCGTGGAGCGGATCATCGCCCGCCTGCCCGAGGGCCCGGCCTACTACCCCGAGGAAATGGTCACCGATCAGCCCGAGCAATTCCTCGTGCGAGAACTCATCAGGGAGCAGGCCATCCACCAGACGCGACAGGAACTCCCCCACGCCCTCGCCGTGGAGATCGAGGAGTTCGCCGAGCGCGATAACGGCGTGACCTACGTGCGCGCCACGCTGCACGTGGAGAAACCCTCGCAGAAGAAGATCGTCGTCGGGCGGGGCGGGAAGCGGTTGCGCGCCATCGGGGCCGCCGCCCGGGCGGGCGTGGAGGCGCTGCTGGGACGTAAGGTCTATCTCGACCTCTGGGTGACCGTCACCCCGGACTGGCGTGAAAAACCCGCGCTCATCCGCGGCTTCCATCCCGAATAACGCGCCGCGGAATTCCTTGACCCTCCTCAGCGGAGACCTGTACGGTAGGCCAGAGACCGCGCGATCAGACCGCGCGGCGAGAGGTCATCGCAGAGGGGGTGAGGGGATGGAGGAGCGAGTCCTGGATCCCAAGGCGCTCGACCTGCCGGCGCTCCGCCGGCTGCCCCCTCATGAGCTGACCGAGGCGCTGGTCGCCCTCACCCCCGCGGAGCTTGCCGGCATCTTCAAACGGTTCGGCGACGAGGACCTCGCCGAGCTGGTGGCCGAGCTCGATCCCTACGACGCGGCGCGGATCATCCTCAAGTTGAGCGGCCCGCAGGGCGCCGACCTCCTGGAGGAGATGGCGCCGGACGACGCCGCCGACGTCGTGGAAGAGCTGGCGCCGTCCCAGGCCGAGGCGCTCCTGCGCGAGATGGAACCGAGCGAGGCCCGGGAGCTGCAGGAGCTGCTCGCTCACCCCGAAGACAGCGCGGGCAGTTTGATGACGCCGGAGTTCGTCGCGGTCGGCCCGGATTCCACGGTGGAAGATGCGCTGGCCACGCTGCGGCGCGTCGCCGAAGAGGCGGAAACGGTCTACTACACTTATGTGACGGATCCGCAGTCCCGGCGCCTACTCGGGGTGCTGCCTCTGCACGAGCTGCTCTTCAGCAAACCGCACACGGCGGTGCGGGAGATCATGCGGCGAGACGTGATCAAGGTGCCGATCGAGACCTCGAAGCAGGAGGCGGCCCGGCTGCTCGACCAGTACCACTTCCTCGCCCTCCCGGTCGTCGATGCGGAGGACCGGCTGCTCGGCATCATCACCGCGGACGACGCCGCTGAGGTCCTCTTGGAGGAGGCGGCGGAGGACATCGAACGGCTCGGCGGCGCCCAGCCGCTGGACCAGCCCTACTTGACGGCCTCGCCGTTCACGCTGGCGCGCAAGCGCATCGGCTGGCTGCTCCTGCTCTTCGTGGCCAGCGCGTACACGGGCAGCGTCATGCGCCATTTCGAGAATGAGCTCACGAGCGTCGTCGCCCTCGCCTTCTTCATCCCCCTCCTCATCGGCACGGGAGGGAACACCGGGTCACAGACGGTGACCACCGTCATCCGCGCCATGGCGCTGGGCGAGTTGCGGTTCCAGGACACCTTCCGCATCTGGCTGAAGGAGATCAGCACAGCCGTTCTCCTCGCGACGGCGATGGCCCTGGCCGCGTTCATCCGCGCCTGGAGCCTCGGCGTCCCGACCATCGGCCTGACCGTGGCCCTCTCCATCTCCGTGATCGTCGTGTGGGCGGCGACCGTCTCGGCGGTCCTGCCGCTCCTGCTGCGGCGCCTGCGCGTCGACCCGGCAGTGGTCTCCGCGCCGCTGATCACCACACTGGTGGACGGGACCGGGCTCGTGATCTACTTCGAGATCGCCCGGCGCACGCTCAGCCTCTGATGCCGGTCTACAAAGCCGACGCCATCGTGCTGCGCCGCCGCCCGCTCGGCGAGGCGGACCGCGTCCTCACCCTCTACACGCGGGAGTGGGGGAAGCTCTCCGCCGTGGCGCGGGGGGTGCGCAAGGCCACCAGCAAAATGGCCGGAGGTCTGGAGCCCTTTGAGCACGTCCGGCTGCTCCTCGCCCACGGCCGCGGCAGCCTCGACGTCGTGGCGCAGGTGGAGGTCCTCGACGCCCTCGCCCCGCTCTGGACCGACCTGCGGCGCTTCGGCGCCGCCGCGCTGCTGGCGGAGCTCGTCGACGCCGCCACCCCCGAGCGTGAGCCGCACCCGGAGATCTTCGACCTCTTCCTGGAGGCGCTGGTGCTCCTGGCCGAGGACGCCGCGGCGCCGGTGGCGCCCTGGTTCATTCTCCAGTTGGTGGCGCTGGCGGGATTCCAACCGGCGCTCGCCCGCTGCGCGGTCTGCGCGGGGGAGGCGCGTACCCCGCATTGGAGCCACCCCCTCGGCGGGCTGGTCTGCTCGCGGTGCGCCGGGCGGGACCCGGCCGCGGTGCGGCTGCGCCCTGAGGCGCCGCGCATGCTCCGCGCGCTGGGAGAGGCAGGCGCGGGGACGCTGGCGACGCTGGACATCGACGCGCGCGCCGGCGAGGCGCTGCGCGAGCTCCTGTACCGCTACGCCGAGCACCGGCTGGAGGTGCAGCTGCGCGCCACGGCGGTGCTCGGCCAGCTCCGCGTCGCCCTCGGGCAGAGCCCTCAGCGCTGACCGTGTCTCGACTCGTCCTCCGCGGGGGAATGCTATAGTGAAGAGTGGAGGTGGCCGCATGGAAATCGATCTCGAGCGGGCGAAGCGGGCGGTGATCGAGCTGGGAACCGCTCTGGACGAGGCCCGGCAGGTCATCCGCTCGGGCCAGTCCGGACACATCCGGATCAAGACGGAGGGACGCGTGATCGAGTTGCCCACCAGTTGGGCGCTGGCCGGCATCGCCGCCTTCGCGGTGGCCGCCCTGGCCAGCAGCCTGCCGCTGCCCCTGCAGCGGTCCGGTCGCCGCGGCGAAGAGGAGCCCCTCGGCATCGGCTAGAAGCACCCCCGAGGCCATCGGCGGCCGGCCTTCGGCCGGTTGCCGTTCCGTTCACCCCCCATGACCACATCTCCGCGTCTCGACACGCTGGATCGCATCGCCACGCTGGCCAAACGGCGTGGCTTCGTCTACCCGTCCGCCGAGATCTACGGCAGCCCGGGGGCGATCTACGACTTCGGGCCGCTGGGGACGCTGATGCGGCAAAACCTGCGGCGGGAGTGGTGGCGCCGCTTCGTCCAAGAGCGGCCGGACGTCGTGGGGATCGAGAGCGCCATCATCACGAAGCGGGAGGTGCTGGCGGCGTCGGGGCACGAGCAGTCCTTCACCGACCCGCTGGTGGAGTGCCGCATCTGCCACGAGCGCTTCCGCGCCGACGAGGAAATCCCGCCCGCGCCCGACCACGCGCACGACCTCACCGAGCCCAAACAGTTCAACCTGATGTTCAAGACGGCCCTCGGTCCCACCGAGGAGAGCGCGGCGGTGGCCTACCTGCGTCCGGAGACGGCGCAGGGCATGTTCACCAACTTCAAGAACGTGCTGGACACCGCGCGCGTGAAGGTGCCTTTCGGCATCGCCCAGATCGGGAAGTCGTTCCGCAACGAGATCACCACGGGTAAGTGGATCTTCCGTCTGCGCGAGTTCGAGATCGCCGAGATCGAGTACTTCGTGCGGCCCGGGAGCGACGAGGAGTGGTTCCAGACCTGGCTGGAGGCGTGGGAGGCCTTCTTCACCGACTTGGGGCTCCGGCCGAAGCGGATGCGCCGCTTCGAGCATCCACCGGAGACGCTGGCGCACTACTCCAAACGGACGGTGGACCTGCAGTACGAGTTTCCCTTCGGCTGGGCGGAGCTGGCGGGCGTGGCGAATCGCACCGACTACGACCTGCGGCAGCACGAGGCGGCCTCGGGGCGGGACCTCACCTACTTCGACGAAAGCGACGGCAGCAAGTATCATCCCTACGTGATCGAGCCTACGGTGTCTCTCGAACGGGCCATGCTCGTCTTTCTCGTGGACGCCTACCACGAGTACCCTGGCGGCCGGGCGGGGCGGCAGGACGGGCGCGAGGCCGAGACGGTGCTGCACCTGCACCCGCGCCTGGCGCCGATCACCGCGGCGGTGCTGCCGCTGGTGAAACGGGAACGCATGCCGGCCCTCGCGCACGAGATCGAGGCAGACCTGCGGCGCGCCTGGTCCGTGGCCTACGATGAGAACGGCACCGTGGGCCGGCGCTACCGGCGCTACGATGAGATCGGCACCCCCTGGTGCATCACCGTGGACAGTCAGACGCAGGAGGATGGCACCGTCACGGTGCGCGCTCGAGACTCCATGGCGCAGGACCGCATCCCGATGGCCGCGCTGCGAGGCTATCTGGGGGAGAAGCTCGAGGCCGGCGCGCCCGCGCGGACCGGCGCCCCGGCACGCTGACCTTCAGGAGTGAGGAGGGTGGAGCATGGCTGAAGTGGTGGAGCGGACCCCGAAAACCGGCAGCCGCTGGACGAGACTCTTCGAGGAGGGGAACGCCGGGCAGCGCGATCTGCTGGGAGGCAAGGGCGCCGGGCTGGCCGAGATGAGCCGCATCGGCCTGCCCGTGCCGCCGGGGTTCACCATCACGACGGAGGCCTGCCTCGAGTACATCCGCCGCAGCCGCCAGTTCCCCGAGGGGTTGATGGACGAGGTGCGGGAGAAGCTGAAGGTGATCGAGCAGCGCACCAACCGCCGATTCGGCGATCCGCGCAACCCCCTGCTGCTCTCGGTGCGCTCCGGGGCCAAGTTCAGCATGCCCGGGATGATGGACACGATCCTCAACCTCGGCTCCACCCCCGTGACGGTGGAAGGCCTCATCGCTGGCAGCGGGGACGCCCGCTTCGCCTACGACTCCTACCGCCGCTTCATCCAGATGTTCAGCAACGTGGTGCTGGGAATCAAGCACGAGCACTTCGAGGAGGCGCTGGCCCGCGCCAAGCACGCCCGCGGCATCTCGCAGGACGTCGACCTCACGCCGAAGGATCTGCAGGACCTCATCGCCGAGTACCGGCGCATCGTCGCCGAGCGCAGCGGGGAGCCGTTCCCGGACGAGCCGCTGCAGCAGCTGGAGATGTCCATCCGGGCCGTCTTCGACTCCTGGAACAACCCGCGCGCCATGACCTACCGCACCCACCACAAGATCCCGCACGACCTGGGCACCGCGGTGAACGTCCAGGCGATGGTCTTCGGCAACATGGGGCCGACTTCGGGGACGGGCGTCGCCTTCACGCGCAATCCGGCGACGGGAGAGAAGGTCGTCTTCGGCGAGTACCTGATGAACGCGCAGGGGGAGGATGTGGTCGCCGGCATCCGCACCCCCGAGCCGATCGCCGAGCTGGAGCGCGAGCTGCCCGAGGCCTACCGGCAGTTCCTGGAAGTGTGCGCGCTGCTGGAGCGCCACTACCGCGACGTGCAGGACGTCGAGTTCACGATCGAGCGCGGCACCCTCTACCTGCTGCAGACGCGGTCGGGCAAGCGCACCGCCCAGGCGGCCGTGCGCATCGCCGTGGACATGGTGCACGAGGGGCTGATCACCAAGGAAGAGGCGCTGCTGCGCGTGGACGCGGGGGACTTCGAGCGCATCCTCCACCGGCAGGTCGATCCAGCCGCGCCCAAGCGGGTGCTCACGCGCGGCCTCGCCGCCAGCCCCGGCGCGGCGCAAGGCATCGCCGTCTTCGACGCCGACACGGCGGCCGCCCGAGGGAAGAGCGGCAAGGGGGAGGCGGTCATCCTGGTCCGCCTGGAGACGAACCCCAACGACGTGCACGGGATGCTGGCGGCGCAGGGCATCCTGACGGGCCGCGGGGGGATGACCAGCCACGCCGCCATCGTCGCGCGCGGTCTGGGCACGCCCGCCGTGGTGGGCGCCGAGGGGCTGCAGATCGACGAGCGCGGGCGGCACTTCAGCGCCGGCGGCGTCACGGTGCGCGAAGGCGAGGTCATCACGATCGACGGCAATACGGGCGCGGTGATCCCCGGGGCGGTCCCGCTGATCGAGCCCACCCTGGGCGGGCAGGTGCAGGAGTTCCTCAGCTGGGCGGACGAGTTCCGCCGGCTCGGCGTCCGCGCCAACGCCGATTACCCGGAGGACGCCCGCAAGGCCCGGGAGTTCGGGGCGGAGGGGATCGGCCTCTGCCGCACCGAGTACATGTTCACCAAGGAAGACCGCCAGGCCATCTACCTGGAGATGATCATGGCCTCGACCGAGGCGGACCGCCGCGCCGCGCTGGCCCGGCTGCTGCCGCTGCAGCAGCAGGACTTCGTCGGCCTCTTCCGCGAGATGGCGGAACGTCCCGTGATCATCCGCCTCTTCGACCCGCCGCTGCACGAGTTTCTGCCGCCGCTGGAAAAGCTGGTCGAGGAGATCACCCGCATCGAGCTCACGGGGCAAGAGTCGGATTGGCTGCGCGACCAGCGCGATCGCCTCTCCATCCCCTCGGCAGACCCCGGGCGGCTGGAGCGGCTGCGCGCACTTCGCCGCCGGGTGGAGGAGCTGCGCGAGGTCAACCCGATGCTGGGGCTGCGCGGCTGCAGGCTGGGGATTCTCTATCCCGAGATCAACGAGATGCAGGTCCGGGCCATCCTTGGCGCGGCTATCGATCTGGCGCGCGAGGGAGTGGAGGTCATCCCCGAGATCATGATCCCCCTGATCGGCCACCTCAACGAGTTGAAGGTGGTGCACGAGCAGCTGACGACGATCGCCGAGCAGATGGTCAAGGAATCGGGCGTGCGGGTGCGCTACATGTTCGGGACGATGATTGAGATCCCGCGCGCCGCCCTCATCGCTGACAAGATCGCCGAGCTGGCCGAGTTTTTCTCCTATGGGACCAACGACCTGACCCAGACCATTTTCGGGTTCTCACGCGACGACGCGCAGGCCAAGTTCCTCAAGGCCTACGTGGAGCGCGGCATCTTCCGCGACGACCCCTTCCAGGTGCTCGACCGGGAGGGCGTCGGGCGGATCATGGAGATCGGCACCGAGTTGGGCAAGAAGGGGCGGCCGGGGCTGGAGGTGGGGATCTGCGGCGAGCACGGCGGCGACCCCTCCTCGGTGGAGTACTGCCACCAGATCGGGCTGGATTACGTCAGCTGCTCGCCCTTCCGCGTCCCCATCGCCCGCCTGGCCGCGGCACAGGCCCGGCTGCGAGAGCAGGTGGCGGTAACGAAGGACGTCTAGCGCATCCCCGTCCCGCCGCGATATGCGCGGCTTGGCGGCAAGTTTTGCGGAAGCTGCAGAGAACTCGGTCCGGACCGAGTTCATTTCCGAACGTTCCGACGATGAGGCGCTTGCGTGTTTAGATTGTGCGCCTAAGCGTCGCGAGAAACCGGATGATTGCACGCATGTTCAAAATCACTGTGAATACGCTTAGCAACACGACATAGGTAGCGACAGAGTTGCGTGGATTGACCAGGGGGGCCACAAGGATGGCCAGGGCGACTGCCGCCAGAACCATGAGAAGTGTCCGTCCCGTCCTCGCCAGGAAGTTTATGGAAGATTCTTGGTTCTCCATACCGGCTAGAAGAATCTTCTCCCTGGCGTACAGACCGGCGGTCGGGATAGCAAACACGATGATGGCGAGGGTGATCTCTCCCGCTGTGCTTGAGGGACGAGGAATGAGTCGTGCCACGGCAACCACCAGGGCGATGGATCCCAACAAGACGAGCTGGCTGAGCGCATATCGAACGAGTCCCTGACGACGGCTCAGATCCATGTTGATACCCAGCGATTCCCTATACTGGCGCCGAAATCCTGGACTCAATCTGCCCGTGCCACGGTGACGATTCGCGAGGAGATCGAGCGCCGCGAAGCGGAGACTCTGGGGCCATCCGCAGCGCTGGCTTCGCGCTCCCGCGGCCGCGCCACTCCCGAACCCCAAGACGACCTTCGCACGGCCTTCCAGCGAGACCGTGACCGCATTCTCCACTCCAAAGCCTTCCGCCGGCTGAAGCACAAGACGCAGGTCTTCCTGGCGCCCGAAGGCGACCACTACCGCACTCGGCTCACCCACACCCTCGAGGTTGCGCAGATCGCCCGCACCATCGCCCGCGCCCTGCGCTTGAACGAAGACCTCACCGAGGCCGTCGCTTTCGGCCACGACTTGGGGCACCCGCCCTTCGGCCACGCCGGCGAGGCAGCGCTGGACGAAGCGATGCGCCCCCACGGAGGATTTCACCACGTTCTCCAGAGCCTGCGCGTGGTCGAAGTCCTGGAACGCCGCCGCCGCGCCGACGGGACGGAGGTGCGCGGGCTCAATCTCACCCGGGAGGTCCTCGACGGCATCGGCGGACACAGCAAAGGACTGGCCGACCTGGAGGCGGCCACGGATCCGGATCGGCTTCCCGCGACGCTGGAGGGCCAGATCGTCCGGCTGGCGGATCGGATCGCCTATGTCCATCACGATATGGACGATGCGGTCCGGGCCGGGATTGTGCGCGAACGAGAGGTCCCCGAAGACGTGCGCCGGGTCCTGGGGAGCGCGCGGGGCGCCTGGCTGGATCGGATGGTGCGCGACGTCGTCGAGCAGGGGCGCGGCGAGAGTCGAGTCGCCCTCTCCGACGACATCCGCGAGGCCCTCAACCGGTTGAAGGACTTCCTCACGGAGCGAGTCTATCTGGGTCCGGTCGGCGCCGATGACGTGCGGCGGGCCGAGGGCGTTCTGACGGCGCTCTTCGATTTCTACCTGGAGCATCCCGGGGAAGTGCCCGAGGAGTTCGGGGACATCCCGGGCGATCCCGGCGCTCCGAGGATTGTCTGCGACTTCCTGGCCGGGATGACCGACCGGTACGCCCGCCGCACCTTCGAGCGCCGGTTTCCGGAGCGCGAGTGGGACGCTCTCTGAGGAACCGGTGTGCATTGGCGCACTTTGGGGTAGGAAGACGGTATCCCGGAGGGGCGGCCCAGTTGGGCGAAGAATAGCTTCCTGCTGCTGAGGGGTCCGAACATGGTGAAGCGAACGGCACGGCCGTTCAACCTTATCATCCAGACCCGGCACGTCGACGTGGATGAGCCGGTAAAACGCTACGCCGAGCGCAAACTGCGCAAGCTGACGCGCCACTTCGATCAGCTGCAGGAGGCGCAGGCCGTCCTCAAGGAGGAGCGCCACCGCTCCGACGGTCGGGCGCGCGTCGCCGAGGTGACCGTCTGGGGCGACGGCCTGGTCTTGCGCGGACGGCACAGCGATGCGGACATGCGCGCCGCCATCGACGGCGTGGTGGACAAACTGGAACGGCAGATCCGCAAGCGCCGCAGCCGGCTGATCGACAAACGGCGGATAGAGGTCTCGCGCGCGCGGCGGCGCCGGGCGGCCGACGCCGCGGCGGCGCTGCGCACCTCGCCCGCTGCGCCGATGCCGGCCGAGATCGTCCGGACGAAGCGGTTCGTGATGAAGCCGATGACGCCGGAAGACGCGATCATCCAGATGGAGCGGTTGGGACACGCCTTCTTCGTCTTCCGCAACGCCCAGAGTGAAGAGATCAGCGTGCTGTACCGGAGGCGCAGTGGAGACTACGGGGTGATCGAGCCGGAGTAGACGCGGCGGGAGATCTGGCCGCGGGGGAGGTCGGGGTGGCGGAGGCGCGCAACGACGGGCAGACCGTGCTCGAACACGCCGAGAAGATCGTCCGCCGGCTGCGCGGCGTGATCTCCGTGCGCGCCGAAGCCGATCCCGCGGGCGGATTGGGTGTCGTGCACGTTCTGGGGCAGGGCGATCGCAGTCCCAAGTTGATTCAGATGGACGTCGCCTCCGCCCTGGCCGCGGAGCTCGGGGTTCAGCTGGACCCCCGACAGATCCGGGTGGCGGCGATTCGCGGGGCGCCTTCGGCTCCTCCGACGCAGGCGCGATTGAAATATGTCGGCCTCACCGTCTCGTCGCTGCGCGCGACCTCGGAGGTCAAGGTACACCTCGAGGAGCAGAGCCTGCTCTACGAGGGCGTGGCCAGCGGCCCCAACACGAGCCGATCCCGCGTCGACCTGGTCGCCCTTGCTGCGGTGCGAGCCGTCGAGGTGTTCCTGCGGGTCTCAGGGCTGATCATCCTGGAGGGCGTGACGCTGGCCCGCGCGGGCGAGCGCGATGTGGCCGTAGTGGTCCTCACGCTCTCGGGGCAGGACGAGGAGGTCCTCAGCGGCTCTTCCGTCGTGCGGGAAGACTCGCGCGAGGCGGTGGTGCGGGCGGTCCTGGCCGCGTTGAACCGGCCGGTCGGCTGGCTCACCGTCGGCCGCGCCTAGTCGGCTAGCCCTCCCAGACCACCTCGTGCCTCGCCAGTCCTGGCGGCCACACTCACTTCTCCGCGGCGGGAACGTCCGGGCCGGCGGCTTCGTTCGCCCTATAATAGAGTGTCAGTGTCCTGCTGAGGGAGTGCGGCATGCGGTTACTGCAACGGATTCTGGGCGATGCCAGCGAGCGGGAGATGCGCGCCCTCGAGCCGGTGGTCGCTCAGATCAATAGCCTCGAGCGCGAGATGGAGACGCTCTCCGACGAGGCGCTGCGCGCGAAGACCGAGGAGTTCCGGGGACGCGTCGGGGAGGCGCTGGCGGGGGCGGAGGAGGAGAAGGAGCGCCGCGCCGCCGCGGCCGCCGTCTTGGAGTCGCTGCTGCCTGAAGCCTTCGCCGCGGTCCGCGAGGCCAGCAAACGCACCATCGGCCTGCGGCACTTCGACGCCCAGCTACTCGGCGGGGCGGTGCTCCACCGCGGCAAGATCGCTGAGATGAAGACCGGCGAGGGGAAGACCCTCGTCGCCACCCTGCCGATCTACCTGAACGCCCTGCTCGGGCGCGGCGTGCACCTGGTCACGGTGAACGACTACCTGAGCCGCCGCGACGCCGGGTGGATGGCGCCCATCTATCACACCCTCGGCCTCTCGGTGGCGGCGATCGGCCACGAGTTCTCTGGCCTCTACGACCCCGCCTTCAGCGACCCCCACCCGCACCACGACAACCGGCTGAACCACTTCCGCCCGCTCTCCCGGCGCGAGGCCTACGCCGCCGACATCACCTACGGGACGAACAACGAGTTCGGCTTCGATTACCTCCGGGACAACATGGTCCTGCGCGCCGAGGACATGGTCCTGCGGGACCTCTACTACGCGATCGTCGACGAGGTCGACTTCATTCTCATCGACGAGGCGCGGACCCCGCTGATCATCTCCGGCATGGTCGAAGCGCCGACCGAGCGTTACAAGCAGTTCGCCCAGGTCATCCGCCGCCTCACCCCCGAGACCGACTACGAGGTCGAGGAGAAGATCAAGAACGTCACCCTCACCGATGAGGGCGTCAGCCGGATGGAGAGGATGCTGGGCGTGGACAATCTCTCCGACCCCGAGCACCACGGCCTGATGCATCACATCCATCAGGCGCTGCGGGCGCATGCCGTCTACCGCAAGGACGTCGACTACGTGGTCAAGGACGGCGAGGTGATCATCGTTGACGAGTTCACCGGCCGGCTGATGTTTGGGCGGCGCTACTCCGACGGGCTGCACCAGGCCATCGAGGCCAAGGAAGGCGTGAAGGTCGAGCGGGAGAGTCAAACCCTGGCCACGATCACCTTCCAGAACTACTTCCGCATGTACACGAAGCTGGCCGGGATGACCGGTACCGCCAAGACCGAAGAAGAGGAGCTGCAGAAGATCTACAACCTGTCCGTCGTCGTCGTGCCGACGCACCGGCCGATGATCCGCCAGGACCTCACCGACGTCGTCTACAAGGCCGAGCGGCCCAAGTGGAAGTCCGTGGTGGAGGAGATCGAACACTGGCACCGGCAGGGGCGGCCGCTCCTGGTGGGCACCCGGTCCATCGAGAAGAACGAACACCTCTCCGAGCTGCTGCGCCGCCGCGGCATTCCCCACGAGGTCCTCAACGCGAAGAACCACGAGCGGGAGGCGGAGATCATCGCCCAGGCGGGGCGGGTGGGCGCGGTGACCGTGGCCACCAACATGGCCGGCCGCGGCGTCGACATCATCCTCGGCGGCAATCCGCCCGACCCGGCGGAGGCGGAGAAAGTGCGCGCCCTCGGCGGGCTGCACGTCATCGGCACAGAGCGGCACGAGGCGCGGCGCATCGACAACCAGCTGCGCGGGCGCAGCGGCCGGCAGGGCGACTCGGGATCGAGCCGCTTCTACGTCGGCCTGGACGACGAGTTGATGCGCATCTTCGGCGGGGAGCGCGTCGCCGCCTGGATGGACCGGCTGCGCGTGGACGAGAACACGCCGATCGAGGCGTCGCTGGTGATGCGGCAAATCGAGGGGGCGCAGAAGAAGGTCGAGCAGTACCACTTCGACGTCCGCAAGCACGTCCTCGAGTACGACGACGTCATGAACGTCCAGCGCAAGGTGATCTACGAGGAGCGCCGCAAGGTCCTCTTCGGCGAGAGCCTACGCGAGAACGTGGTCGATATGATCGAGCGGTTGGTCGGGGAGGTGGTCGGTCAGTTCTGCCCCGACGGCGTCCCGCGCGACGAGTGGGATCTGCCGGGCCTGCGCGCGGCCGCCGGCGCGCTCATTCCCGCCCTGGGCGAGATGGCCGATCAGGACCTGGCCGCGGCCGGCTCGGCAGACGCGGTCGAGGAGCTGCTCGTCGCGCGAGGGTTGGAGGCGTACGAGGCCAAGGAGCGCGAGTTGGGCCCCGAGGCCGTGCGGGAGGTCGAGCGATTGATCCTCCTGCAGGTGATCGACCGAAAGTGGATCGACCACCTACAAAACATGGAGGCGCTCCGCGAGGGCATCGGGCTGCGCGCCTACGCGCAGGTGAGCCCGCTGATCGAGTACCAGCGGGAGGGCTATGACCTCTTCCAGCAGATGCTGCGCGAGATCCAGGAGGAGACGATCCAGTTCCTGATGCGCGCGCAGTTGAGCCCGGACGGCCAGTCCGGGTCGGGGGCGTCCAGGATGCGCGAGCCGGCGGTCGTCGGGCGCGGGGGAGGGGGCGCACCGATCCCACCGGGAGCAGGGGGGCGGGACGCGGCCGCGCGCACGCTCCCGGCCGGCGGCAACGGACGGAAGATCGGCCGTAACGACCCCTGCTGGTGCGGGAGCGGCAAGAAGTTCAAGAAGTGTCACGGCCGAGAGCAGTAGCGGCCCTTCCCGCCCCTCAACAGGCTGTCCGGGCGCAGGTCGCGGCCGCCGCTGTCTCCGGTCTCCTCCTGGCCGCCGCGTTTCCTCCTCTAGATGCTGGCGCACTCGTCTGGATCGCGCTCGTCCCCCTGCTCTGGGCTCTCCGCGGCGAATCGGTTGGCGCCGCCTTCCGTCTGGGTGTGCTGACCGGATCTCTCTGGTTTCTCCTGACGCTGTCCTGGGTGAGGCTCTTTGGCTTCCCCGCCTGGCTGCTGCTGTCGGCGATTCTCTCCCTCTATATCGGTGGGTTTGCCGCGTTGTACAGGTGGCTCAGCCTCCGGTTCCCAGGCCGCGATCTTCTCTTGATCCCTCTCGCCTGGACCGCGGTGGAAGTGATCCGGTCCTCTGGGACGTTGGGGTTCCCGTGGGCGCTGCTCGGGGTGTCCCAACACGCGACGCTGCCGGTGCTGCAATTGGCGGCGGTGGGCGGGGTGCATCTCATTTCCTTCGTCATCGCCCTAGTGAACGCGGCGCTCCTGACCCTGCTCGGCGGGTGGCGCCGCTCCCTCTGGGCGGCCGCCGGCGTGGCTGCGCTCGTGGCGGTTGCGATCGTCGCCGGGTTCTGGCGAGCGCAGCTCCCCCTGGAGCCGGGCAGGTCCGTTGCTGTGCTTCAGCCGAACATTGCGCCGGGCAGCAAGGGGAATAGCGCGACCGATGACGCGCAAATGAAGGCGCTGCAGCGCCTGACCGCCGAGGCGGCGACCGGCGGCGCGACGGTCATCGTTTTCCCCGAGACCGCGGTGCCGACCAACCTGCTGGGAAACAACGGCGCTGCGCGACTGGTGGGGAGCTGGGCTTCCAGCGCCGTCTTGATCGCCAGCAGCCAGGAAATCAGTGACGGCCGGGTTCGCAACTTTGCCGCGGTTCTCTCGGGCGACGCGGTTCTGGGAACCTACGCCAAGCGGCGGCTCGTGCCGTTCGGCGAGGCGGGCGTGACCGCGGGGAATCAGGATACCTCTATCGTGACTCCCGCCGGGACGCTGGGGGTGCTCATCTGCTACGAGTCGGCGTTTGCGGGCCTCGCCCGCGGCGCGGCGCAGCAGGGGGCGACGATGCTGGCCATCCTCACCAACGACGGCTGGTTTGGGCAGAGCGCCGGACCGCTGCAGCACGCCGCCTATGCGGCGCTGCGCGCCGTGGAAACCGGACGGAGCGTGGCGCGCGCGGCCAACACCGGTATTTCAATGGTGGTGGATCCGCATGGCCGGATCCAGACCCAGCTTCCACTGGGCAGCGAAGGGACCGCGGTGGCGACGGCAGCCGCACCGATCGACACGCTCTACCTGCGCGGCGGCTGGATGATCCCCTTCGTCTTGGCTGTGTCGGTGGTGGCGCTGGTCCTGGTGGCGGCCTCCGGCGCCATGCGTGAGTGGCGTCGTGACCTGGCCTTCCTCCGGCTAGTGAGGGTGCTGCTGTGGCCGGGGATCGTGGCCTTCCTTGCCAACGACGCGGCGCGGCTGTTCCCTGAACCGGCACGATGGTGGGTGCCCGCGCTTCTGCTGGCCGTCGTGTGGGGAAGCACCGGCCGGCGAAAGCTGGGGATCCGGCTCAGGCGCGCCCCCGTGTCCGCGCTGCTGGGATCGGCCGTCGTTGCTCTCCTCGGTGCAGCAATGGTGGCCGCCTACCGTCGATACGAGTTCGTCTTCCCGCTGCTCCAGCCTGACGGCGGGTGGCTCGCCGGCGGGGTGCCGATACTGCTCGCCGCCCTGGTGCAGGAGCTCTGGCTGCGGGGCGCGGTCTTCACCGCTGCGGGGCAGTGGCGCGGGCGCGGCTGGGCGATCATCATCTCAACCCTGCCCGTCATCCTGCTGACGCGTGGATTTCCGGCGGAAGCGCTGATCTGGACCCTCTTCACCGGCGCGATCTTTGGGATGATCCGCGCCGTGACGGGAGATGCCCTCGGTCTGACCCTGCCGCGCGCGGCCGGGGTGATCCTTATCGGGGCGCTGACCGGGCTGCGAACGTGAGGGAGCGGGAAGTATGCTAATAATAGGTGGAATGAATTCGGGCTTGGTCTCGCGCCCGATGATTCGGAGCAGCCGATGACACTCGACGACGTCAAGTCCGCCATCGATCAGAGCCAGCGCAAGCTCGCCGCCATCAGGGGTCATCTTTGACCTGGACGGCACACGCCGCCGCATCACCGAACTCGAAGCGGCGATGCAGCGGCCCACCCTGTGGGACAACCCTGAGGAGGCCCGCCGCCTGGGGCGCGAGTTGAGCGCCGCGCAGGGGCAGCTGGACGAGGTCGAGCGCGCCGGCCGCCGGCTGGAGGACCTCACCGTCCTCCTTTCCCTCGCCGAAGAGCAGCCCGGCGGGATCGATGCGAACGAGCTGCAGGGCGAGGCCGCGGCGGTCCTCGAGGATCTCGAGCGGCTGGAGGTGGCGACGCTCCTGGGCGAACCCCACGACCAGGCCAACGCCATCCTGTCGATCCACGCGGGGGCCGGAGGGACCGAGGCGGCGGACTGGGCGGAGATGCTCCTGCGCATGTACCTGCGCTGGGCGGAGCGGCACGGCCTTGCCACCGAGATCGCCGACCTCTCGCCGGGGGAGGAGGCGGGCCTGAAGAGCGTCACCGTCATCGTCCAGGGTCCCAACGCCTACGGCTATCTGCGCAGCGAGCGGGGGGTGCACCGGCTGGTGCGCATCTCTCCGTTCGACGCGGGCAAGCGGCGGCACACCTCCTTCGCACTCGTGGACGTCATCCCCGAGGCCGCAGAGGTGGAGGTGACGCTGCGGGACGAGGACCTGCGCGTCGAGACCTACCGCGCCGGTGGGGCGGGCGGCCAGAACGTCAACAAAGTGGAGACCGCGGTGCGGATCACGCACCTGCCCACCGGTCTGGTCGTGCAGTGCCAGAACGAACGCAGCCAGCACGCCAACAAGCTCACGGCGATGCGCATCCTGCGCGCCCGCCTGCTGGAGCTGGAGGAACAGAAGCAGCGCGAGGCGCTCTCCGTCCTGCGCGGGGAGCATAAGGACGCGGCCTGGGGGAACCAGATCCGCTCCTACGTCCTGCATCCCTATCAGATGGTGAAGGACCACCGCACCGGCGTCGAGGTCGGCAACGCCCAGGGCGTCCTGGACGGCGACCTCGAGCCGTTCACCGACGCCTACCTGCGCCAGCACGCGGGGGCGAAAGCCTGACGATGGCCTCGCCCCGCAGGCGGTCGCGGCCGCTGCTCTGGATCCTCGTCATCCTGGCGGTTCTCGGCATTGCCGCCACGCTGGTCATCCCCGAGATCCTCTCCTGGCGGCTGGAGTCCGCGCTCGCGGAGAGTCTGGGAGGGCGGGTCCGCGTGCGCGTCGCCGGGGTCCCCTGGCGCCTCCTCGCCGGGTCATTTGACCGGTTGGAGGTGGAGGCCCGCGGCGCCGTGATCAATCGGCTGCCGGTCGACCGTCTCACCCTCCGGTTGAGCGACGCCCGGGTGGATCTGCCGCTGCTCTTTCGCGAAAACCGGCTCGTGCTGCAGTCCGCCTCGGACGGAGAGGGGACGGTGACCCTCACGCGCGAGAACATCGAGCAGTACCTCGCCTCCGCCAAGAGTGTCCAGAGCGCTACCGTGTCGCTGGAGGAGGGCCTCATCACGATCGAGGGGAACGTCCGCGTCGGGGAGCTCGACTTGCGCGCCCGTCTCGTTGGCCGGCTGGTCATCGCCTCTCCAACAACGGTGGACCTGCAGGTGCAGGAACTGACCGTCTCCGGCGTCGAGATCCCGCGCGAAGTGGGCGATCTGCTGGTGGCGTCGATCAATCCCTTGATCAACCTGGAAGGGCTCCCGTTCCCGGCGCGTGTGTCGTCGGTGGCGATCGAGGGAGGCGAGGCGACGATGATGGTGCGGGTGGACGCGCGGTGAGACGGCGGGATCGCGTACTCGGCGTCCTCATCCTCATTGGGCTGATCGCTGCGGGCGCCGTCCTGCTGATGCGCTGGCGGATCGAGGCAGACGCGCGCACGGTGGAACTCGTGCTCGATGCGCCGGCCTGGCGGGACCTGGCCGTGCGCGAAGGGCGCAGGACCGGCGACCTCCTGACCGATCTGCACACGCGGGGGGCCACCTCGGTCGCCCTCTACGAACAGACACTGGAGAGCCTGGCGGAAGACGGTCTCGCCGCCTATCGATCGGGGGGAGAGGTACTCGCCGAGGCGCGCGCCGGCGCCCTCGCCGGGCCATACCTCACCCTGGTCCGCGCGGGAGCGGTCCGTGTCGAGGCCGTGTACGTCCTCCCGCACCCGGCCATGCGCGCCTGGGTGGAGGAGGCCTTCACCCGGATCCTCGGGGCGTCCCGCGTGCGGCGGGCCGGGGAACTGGTCGAGATCAGGGGCACGGTCGCCGACGTGGAGGAGATCGGGTTGGGCTTCGACCCGCTGCTCCCCGTGGCCATCCGCGAGTCGGCGTTCCGCGTCGTGCTGCGCCCGCGCAACTACCGTGGGCTGACCGAGGAGTCGATCGGCCGCAAAATCGAGGCCTACCGCGCGGCGGGCGAGGGGATGACCGTTATCTTCGAGGGCGCCGATGTCCTCGGCTTCGAGCGCCTCATCGCTCCCTCTGCCCAGGGACTGCGCGAGCTCGGCTATCGGGTCGGGCGGGTGGAGGCGTTCACCGCCCGCCGTAAGCAGCGCGGTGAGGACGTGCTGACCGCGAAGATGCGGCCGGAGGTCATTCGGGTCTTCAGCATCACCCCGGAGGAGATGGCCACGTACTCGCCCGCCGTCATCGTGGACAAGTTCTTGCGGGCGCCGCAGGAACGGTCGATCCGGCTGCTCTACGTGCGCCCCATGCTGCAGACCTCCGCCGGCGTCGACCCCATCGCCGCCAACCTCACCTTGATCCAGGACATTGCGGATGGCCTCCGGGCCAGCGGTTTTCAGCTGGCTCCAGTCGATCCCATCCCCGACGTCGCTCCTCCCCCCTATGCGCTGATGGGGGTCATCGCCGGCGCGCTCGCCCTCGGCGCGGTCGTTATCGCCGACCTCACCGGCGCCGCCGGTGTGCGGTTGGGGGTGACGGGGACGCTGGCGCTGGTGGCCGCCGGCGGTCTCGCCGGCGCGCTTGCCGCTCTCCTCCCCGGAGGATTCTGGGTGCTCTTTCTGAAGATCCTCGCGTTGGGCGCCGCCGTGGCGGGCGCCACGCTGGCGGTTTTCCGCTCCCTCGCCGGGGCGGGCCGCGCGCCCGGCACCGCGCCCTCATCCGTCCTGGCTCAGAGCGTGGTGCGGCTGTGGCAGGCCTCGCTGATCTCTGTGGTCGCGGGTGTCTTCGTGGCGGCGCTGCTCACGTCCTGGCCGTTCATGCTGGCGGTGCAGACGTTCCTCGGGGTGAAGGTGGCGCACATCCTGCCGCCGATCCTCGCGGCGTTCCTGCTGGTTTTCTCGGCGCGACCCGATGGGGACCTGCGCTCTACCGCGCGCGAGCTCTGGCGCTGGCTGGACCGTCCGCTGCGTCTGCAGATCGCCGTGGTGGCAGTCGTGGCGGCGGTGGCCGCAGTGATGTTGCTCGGCCGCAGCGGCAACGTTGGGCTGCCGCTCTTTGGCGTGGAGGCGCGCGCCCGGGACTTCCTCGAAGACCTGTTGGTGGCGCGCCCCCGCACGAAAGAGTTTCTGATTGGGCACCCCGCGCTGATGCTGGCCGCGGCCGCGGCGACCCTGCGGCTGCGGGCCTGGGTCGTGCCGCTGGCGATCGTCGGGGCGATCGGGCAGGCCGGGCTGATCAACTCCTTCTCGCACATCCACACCCCCCTGACCATCGTGCTCCTGCGCACCCTCTATGCGCTGATCATCGGGACGCTGTTGGGAGCGATCCCGGTCGCCGCCGGCGCCTGGGCTGTGGGACGGTGGCGGCCGGACGCCTTGCGGGAGGTTCCCGACCGCGTTCCGGCGCGCGCCGCGCCGCCTTCCGCTGTCGACTGAGGTGCGCGGCGAGCGAGCCGGGGTTCTCATCTCGGGGTTCTTTGGGTTCAACAATCTCGGCGACGAGGCCGTCCTGGCGGGGATGGTGCAGAGCCTGCGGCCCCGCCTTCCCGGGGTGCCCCTGATCGTCCTGTCGGGTGATCCCGCGGCGACGAGGGCGGTCCACGGGGTCGAGGCGATCGATCGCCTGGACGCGAGATCGATTCTGCGGGCGATGCGGCGGGCGCGGCTCTTCCTCTCGGGCGGCGGTTCGCTGCTGCAGGATGCGACCAGCGTCCGCAGCGCTCTCTACTACCTCGGCCTGCTCTGGATCGCCGCCGCCCTTGTGCCGCGGACGATGATCTACGCCTCCGGGATCGGCCCGCTGCGCCGCGCGCCCGTCCGCGCGTTGGCGGGACGCCTAATCGCTCGGCTCGATGCGGTGAGTGTGCGGGACGCAGACTCGGCGACCCTCGTCCGCGCGCTGGCGCCCCGTGCGACGCCCGTCCTCGCCGCCGACCCGGCCGTTCTCCTTTTGGCGGCGGCACCGCAGCGGGCCGACGAGCTCCTGGCTCCGCTCGGTCTGGCCGGGCAGCCGCTCCTGGGCGTGGCCGTCCGTCCATGGGGGAACAACGCGTTTGCCGAACCGCTCGGGCGTGCGCTGCGCGACGCCGCGGAGAGGCTGGGCGCGCGGGTGGTGGCGCTACCGTTCCATCCGGTGCTCGATCTCCCCCTCTCCCGGGCCCTCGCCGCCTCCTCCGGCGGCGACGTGATAGAGCAGCCCCTCGACCCCGGCGACGCCCTCGCCCTGATCGGCCGGATGCGGGTCCTGGTGGGACTCCGCCTCCACGCCCTGCTCTTCGCGGCGATCGCCGGCACCCCGCCGGTGGGGTTGGCCTACGACCCCAAGGTGGCATCGCTGATGCGGGAGCTAGGGGTAGGGGAGGCCCTTCCTCTGGACGCCGGCGCGGAGGAGTCTGTCTCGGCGATCGAGCGGGCATGGTCTTCTGGAGGCGTCCTCCGAACCACGCTGGCAGCCGTCCGGGAGGAGCTCCGGGGGCGGGCCGCGGGGGCGGCGGAGTTGGCCGCCGGACTCTACGCGGGCTGAAAATCCTCGTCGCAAAAGGATTTCTGGGCCTTCCGCCTAATTACTGGGCCTTACCGGACCACAGTCGCAGCATTTCGAGGAGGCGCCGTCGCATGCCGGAGGTGCTGAAGGTAGCACATGACTCCAAGCCTAAAGCGGTGGCGGGCGCTCTGGCTGCGGTGCTGCGCGAACACGGATCGGTCGAGCTGCAGGCGGTGGGGGCGGGAGCGGTCAATCAGGCGGTGAAGGCGATCGCGATCACGCGCGGGTTCGTCGCCCCCAACGGCATTGACCTCGTGGCGATCCCGGCGTTCACGAAGGTCGAGATCGAAGGGGAGGAGCGGACGGCGATTCGCTTCTTGGTCCAATCCCGCTGACGCGGGCGCACGGAGGAAGCCAGGGCGCAGCGGGTTGCGCCCTTTTTTCATGCGATAATGAGCGCGGATGAAGACCACCCGCGCTCGGGATCAGCTGAGCGGCGCGCCCGCACCGGAACGCGCCGCGGGGACAGCGTCAATGACTGAGCCCCTCCCACGGCTCAAGCTGTTCTCCGGGACGGCCAATCCCGCGCTCGGCGATGAGATCGCCCGCTATCTGCAGATGACGGTCGGACGGCGGCTGATTACGCGGTTCGCCGACGGCGAGGTGTACGTCCGTTTCGAGGAGAACGCCCGCGGCGAAGACGTCTTCGTCATCCAGCCTACCTCGCCGCCGGTCAACGAGCATTTGATGGAACTGCTGATCATGATGGATGCGCTGCGGCGTGCCTCCGCCGGCCGCATCACCGCCGTGGTGCCCTACTACGGGTACGCGCGCAAGGACAAGAAGGACGCTCCGCGCGAACCGATCACCGGACGGCTGGTGGCTGATCTCCTCGTCAGCGCTGGCGCGGACCGCCTGCTCACCCTCGACCTGCACGCCGGGCAGATCGAGGGCTTCTTCAACATCCCCGTGGACCACCTGCGGGCGCTGCCCCTCTTCGCCGACTACCTGCGGGAGAAGAACCTGCGCAACGGCGTGGTCGTGGCCGCCGACGACGGCACGGTGAAGCGCAGCCGGCAACTCGCGGACCGGTTGGACCTGCCGCTGGCGATCATCTTTCAGCGGCGCGTGGGCAAGGATATCAAGGAGCCGATGCAGATCGTCGGCGAGGTCGAGGGGCGCACGCCGATCATGATCGAGGACGTCATCTCCACCGCCGGCACCCTGGCGGGGGCGGTGGACGTCCTGAACGGCGCCGGGGCCCGCCCCGAGGTCTACATCTGCGCCACGCACGGGGTGCTCTCGGGGCCGGCGCCCGAACGGCTGGCCCGCGAGGAGATCAAGGAGGTCGTCGTCACCAACACCGTCACCATCCCCCCGGAGCGGATGCTGGACAAGATCACCGTGCTCTCCGCCGCGCCGCTGCTGGCGGAAGCGATCCGCCGCATCCACATGAATCAGTCCGTCAGCCTCCTCTTCACCTGAGTCTCGATGGCCCCGAAGGTCCGGACGCGCTATGCGGGCAGTCCGACCGGGTACCTGCACGTCGGCGGGGCGTGGAACTGTTTCTTCGTCTGGCTGTTCGCCCGCCACGAGGCCGGCGCCATGGTGATCCGGATCGAAGACACCGACCGGGCCCGCTCGACGCAGGAGTACGAGCAGGCCATCCTGGAAGATCTGCGCTGGTTAGGACTGGATTGGGAGGAGGGCCCCGACGTCGGCGGCCCGCTTGGGCCCTACCGGCAGACGGAACGCTTTGATCTCTACGGCCGCTATGCCCGCGAACTGCTGGAACGCGGCGCGGCCTACCTGTGCTACTGCACCCCGGAGGAACTGGAGGCGGAACGGCGCCTGGCGATCCAGCGGCGGCTGCCCCACCGCTACTCGGGGCGCTGCCGCGAGCTCTCGGCGGCAGGGCGGGCGGCGTTCGAAGCGGAAGGACGCCGGCCGGCGATCCGCGTGCGCATCCGCGATGTCGGGCGCAGCATCGTTGTGGAGGATCTCGTGCGCGGCCGGGTAGAGTTCTCGCCGGAGCACCTGGACGACTACATCATCGTGCGTTCGGATGGGAGTCCACTCTACAATTTCGCCAACGTCGTCGACGACCATCTGATGGAGATCAGCCACAGCATCCGCGGCGCCGAACACCTCTCGAACACGCCCAAGCAACTGGTGATGTACGAAGCCCTCGGCTGGACTCCGCCGCTGTTTGCCCATCTGCCGGTGATCCTGGGCACCGACCGCAAGAAGCTGAGCAAGCGGTTGGGCGACACGGCGCTGCGCGACTACCGCCGGGGGGGCTACCTGCCGGAGGCGCTGCGCAACTTCTTCGCCCTGATGGGGTGGTACCCGGAGGAGGACCGCGAGATCTACTCTTTGGAGGAACTCATCGCGAAATTCCGCATCGAGGAGATCGGCCGCTCCCCCGCCGTCTTCGATCTGGCAAAACTCAACTGGATGAACGGCGTCTACATGCGGCAGATGATGGAGCGCGACTCCTACCGGATGGTCGACTTGGCCGTCATGATCCTTCAGGAGCACGGACTGCTGCCGGAGGAGGTCACCGAAGCGCAGCGCACGTACGTCGCGCGGGTGGTGGAGGCCCTGGGCGACCGCATCAAAGTGGGGGAGGACATCCTGACCTACGGCGACTTCTTCTTTCGGGAGGTGACCTTCGATCCCGCCGCGGTTGAGCGCTACCTGCGGGATCCGCAGGTCCCGGCGCTGCTGTCCGCGCTGGCCGAGCGCATCGAGAGCGGCGACGGCTTGAGCCGTCAGGCCGCCGAGGAGGCGGTGCGGCGTCTCGCCGAGGAGCGGGGGATGCACTCCCGTGAACTCATCCACCCGGTGCGCGTGGCCCTCTCCGGGAAGACGGCCGGCCCGGGCCTTTTCGAGTTGATGGAGGTTCTGGGGCGCGAGCGCGTGGTCGCCCGCCTGCGCGCCGCCGCCGCAAGCGCGGTAGTATAATCAGGACGTCGCTGGGGGATCGTCTAGCGGTAGGACGACGGGCTCTGGACCCGTTAGCGGGGGTTCGAATCCTCCTCCCCCAGCCACAGAAGTGAACTTTTCCGCCGACCGCTGACCGCCGCCAGGACCTTCCCGAGATCGCCCCGGATTTCGGCGGTGCCGTGCGGCTGGAGGACGATCTGGGTGCCCAGGCTGGCGAGGATGTCCTTGCCGCGCTCGATCTGATTCTGGGCCAGGAGCGTCTCCAGGTCCTTCAGGTAGGCGCCCACGCGCTCGGGTAGTTCGTCTAGCACCTTCTCCAGCCGGGCCTCCAGAGTTTCGCGGTCCATCGGCTGGCGACCGGCCAGGAGCGATGCCCGCCGACGCTCAGCGTCCTCGATCATCTCCATGACGATCGCGGTGGCCTTCTCCTTCCCGGCCCCGTGCCTCAATGCATCCCTGAGGTTGGTGATCTCCCGCTCCACCTCCCCCAGTAGTCGTGCGCTTTCCTCCGGGGCGCGAAGCCGCCGCTCCTGTTTCGCGCGGGCTAGCAATTCGTCGCGGACGTGGGCGACGATGGCCTTGAGGTTCTCGGGGCTGTAGAGTTTCTCGCGGAGGGCAGAGAGCACGATCCGCTGGAGACGCTCAGCGGTGAATCCCCGGCGGTTCGTGCAGGCGCGGTCCCCACGGTTGCGGTGATTGCCGCAGCGGTACGAGTGCGTAGCCTTGATGTAGGCACCCCCACACTCGCCACAGACCACAAAGCCGCTCAACAGGTACTTCCCGACGTTGCGTCGGCCCACGATCTGCCTCGGGACGTCATGGAGCGCCAGGCGCACCTGCACCCGGTCCCAGAGGTCCTGGTCGATGATTCGCAACTCGGGGACGTCCACCTCTACGTGCTCGCTGGCCGGGCGCACCCGGTAGTGGTAGGCTTTCGTGTCGGGGTCGCGCTGCCACTTCGAGCGGTTCCACACCTGCCGACCGACGTAGAGGGGATTGTTGAGGATGCCCTTGCCTAGCCGCCGGTGGCCGATGACGGCCGTGTAACTCCAGGTCCGCGCCTGCCGGACCGTCTTGTTCTTCCAGCGGGCGCCCGGAGGGGCGACGCCGTCCTCGTTCAGCGCGAGGACGATCTGCCGGGCCGACTTCCCTTCGGCGTACATCTGGAAGATGCGCCGCACGATCGCCGCCTCGGGCTCATAGATTACGCGGCGGTACCCGATGATGCGCTGTTGGGCATCGTAGGCCGGTGCGCTGCGGTAGCCGTACGGCAGGCCGCCGGGGGAGAAGCCCGCGCGCACCCGACCGCCGAGGCCCCGGTGTGTCTTCTCTCCGAGGTCGCGGAGGAACTCCTCGCTGAAGGCCGACTTCACGCCGAAGAGGAGCCGACTGCTCTTGGGGTTCTGGATCGTGTTCACGCCGTCTGTGCGGGCGATGAGCCCCACGCCCCAGAACTCGAACCGCTTCAGGATCCGAAGCGCATCGGCCTGGTCGCGCGAGAGGCGCGAGGCGTCGTCCACGATCAGGACGTCGAACTCTCGGCGCCGCGCGGCCTCCTGCATCGCCTGGAAGCCTGGACGGCCGTCTTCGTTGAGTTGGCCCGAGAGCGCGGCGTCGCTGAAGACGTTGACTACGGTGTAACCGAGCCGGTCGGCCTCCTCGCGGCATAACCGCTCCTGGTCTTCCAGCGACGCGTCGCGCTGGCTGTCGGACGAATACCTCGTGTAAATGGCAGCCCTCATGCTCACGGCTTCCCCTCCCGTCTGGGCTTACGCTTGCTCCACTGCTCGGGAGGAACGGATACAACTTGGACGAGATTGCGGGGGACGAGGAGTTGTGCAACCACCCCGAATTTGATTCCATGGGAAGGCCAATCACGGAGGAACGAACGATTGGCGTCCAAGGCTCTGGACGCATCAGGATATTTGACGGAATGCATCGGATCATCAGGATGGCGTGCGACGGGAGGATAGAGTTTCCCGTGTACGTGGGGAGGAGGCCGTAACCGGCGGGTCGGAGGGTCGAGACGCAGCAGGCACGCAGCGATGTTCAAGGGGACCGTGCGGTTCCGTGCAAGAATCAGAGGCCATGGCGTGACGTTTCCTTTATTCGACTTCAACCCTTATAAGTCTGGCGTCGATCGGATCGAGATGAAAAGCCCCAGCGGAGGCGAAATCGCGGGTGCAGTGCACCTGACCTCGGTGGCATCGCAGGCCGACGGGCTAGCCATCGCCACGAGTGCTGTTGAGACCGCCCTGGATCGGATTTGCTTCTCATACGGCGTTACCATCGAGAACAGCCAAGTCGTTGAGAGTGCGTTCTCTCCGATGCACCCCCAGCCGGGTGTCTTCCCAGTTGAGGCGGGGCACTACGCCATCATGGGTGCTGAACTTGGAATGGTGGTCGGCGTGCCTCCCGAACGCATGAGAGCCCTCCTTGAGCAAGCAGCCCCTCCCGGCGAGAGAAACTTCGCGCTCTTTCGCTTGGCTCGGCAGTCGATGAGCCCGGTGGAGGAATTCACGATCCTATACGGCACTCTTCTGATGCTCTTGGGGGACAAGCAGGCCAATGTCGACGCCTTCATCCGCCGCGAGGAGCCTGCTGTACCGCAAACTCCAGACCCGCGTGATCCAACGAACATGGAGACGGTCTACACGCGGCTCCGAAACGAACTCGCTCATAGGCGGCCGGGTGTGGATCTGCACAACACCCTCGCAGAAATGATGGCTCATGTGGGAGGTTTGAGGACGCTCACGAAGCGAGCGATCGAGTTGCACCCTTGACACGATTCCTCTAACCTGCCCAGCCCCGCGCCCACTCGGTCATCTGAAGTCTACTGCCACTAGGATCACTACACCCAACTGTCGAACCTCCCAATGATTCCAGGTCAGGTTCTCCGGGTGAAGGGCGATGAGGGCGTGGGCTACCAAGAAGCGCGTGTTTCTCAGTTTCATCGAAGAGGATTTGGATTTCGTTAGAGGGCTGCGACTGCTGGCGGCCAACCCTAACTTTGACCTTGAATTCTACGATGAATCGGTGCGCGTGGCGATTGAAAGCACGGATGCAGACTACGTCAAGCGGGTGATTCGGGACAAGATCACCAGGTCGAGCGTGACCGTGTGCCTAATCAGCAAGAACACGCACAAGAGCAGGTGGGTCCGGCCGTCGCTTCGTGGAGCGTCTTGGCGTGAATTTGAGCACGCCTAGTTTCTTGGCGCGGTGCAGGCGGGTAGCGAGATTTGAAAGGGGGCGTCAACGTCCCTGACCGTCACGTCACTGACCTCATTCAACCCCGTGAAATTCTGTATGCGCTCAGGAAGCCTGGAGTCGAGGAGCAGAAAGAGGCGCTCCCTGAATAGGAATGGCGAGGGGGTGCTATCTCTCATCGTGATGATGTACTCGTACCCATCGACCGCGCCGGAACGACCGAGGACTGTCAAATCGATGCTGGCGATCCGTGGCAGTTGAGTCCTGAGTGTGAGGAATAACGGAATCGACGGCCGCGGGCGGGGCGATGTGCACGTCCAATCCCTCGCGCCGGGAAGGACACGCTCTGCCGCCCCATTGCCTACCTCAATACGCTCGTATGTTACTTCGGAGACCAATGCGCGGGTGTTAGGGTCGTATCCCCCGAATTCGACAATGTAGCGAGCGCGATCTGGATTGACGGCCTCCAGACTTGCGCGCCGGTCCCCACCGAGCAGCAGAACGCGCCCTCCGACCGTCACAAACCCCCGTGGGAAATCTATCGTAGCAGTGGAGACCGACGCGGCCATTTTCTGGAACGTGATGCGGTAAGACTTTAGTCGCCCGAAGCGATCGTGAGCTTCCAGTATTTCTTGCCAAGCTCTGGTGTCGCCAATAAGGATGGGCTGCGCGGGCTGAGCAGCCGTCTGTGGACCAAGTTCGAAGAGGGCCACTGTAGCCAGAATGAATGCTCTGAGAAGATCCCCTTTGGCTGGCAAGCTGCACCTCTAGTCTAGCCTCAGGCGGTCACCCGGAGCCGCCCTTTGGCCTTCTTCCCCTCATCGTCTCGGCGGCCAGGAGCATAGGCACCATAAAGGGCCTTTTGGCCCTTGGCCTTTAAGTCCTCCTGCTGAAGATTAGGAGAGCAACGATGCCGAGCGTCCGAGCGCTTCTGCGCGTCTGAGGGAGCCTCCCACAATAGAGCGGATGAAGGGAGCCTCGTTCAGATTGGAAGGAAGGGTGCCCAACCCGGAGACGGCATGGGAGGCACGCACGCCGGCGAACCGACGGGCCCCATAGGCGGCGGTCAGACAGGGCGGTCAGCCATGAGGTCCGCAGAGCCGGCCGGAGGGGCCAGGGTGTGCAGGGGCGGGGGATCTCCGTCGAAAGCCCAGGTGCGCGAGGATCTTGCGGATGACCTGGGGATCTTCGATGGTCGCGATGAGGCGCATGGGGCCGCCAGCACGTCGACGTCGAAAGCACGCCGCATCAGGTCGGCCCACGCCCAGGAGCGGAGTTTGCTGGCGGGTGACCATCCCAATTCATGGCCGTGCCGTATGAAGCCCATCAACAACGAGTCTATCGAGCGGCTGGCCCGTGCTCGGCGACCGCGTCCGCATAGCCTCGAGCCATCCGGGGACCCGCTCGGCGTGGCGAGATAAGGGTACAGCACGGATGCGCTGTTTCTTGCCGCGCGACAAACGAAGCAGAAGCGAGAACAACCGGAACGGCGGAGCAGCGTTTTCTGCGTCTACGCGGCCAATGAAACCACCTCGCTGATGATGTGTACTCCTGAGAATGCGCCCTCCCCCAGCCAGGTTCGAAGATCTTGCATGATGCCCGGGCGAAGGCCCGGGCTTCGATCTTTCCGACGGATATTTGTCCTTGCCCCGCTGCCGTCCCAGTCCATTCTGTGGACTATGTGGGCGTTCGGTCGCTTCCTACATTGGAGAGGAAGTGGAGACCGATTCCCTGAGGCGGGGAGGTGTCGCTGTGAAGAGGCGTCGCATTCTGCTCGCGGTTCTGCTAACAGGGTCACTCCTGTTGCCATCGGCGGCGATGGCGCAACAGAGTTTGCCGCCAGGATCTCTTGGGATCAAGGTGCTGGCCGAGAAGAAGGTATTGCAGTTGCCGGATGGTCCGCTCTTCTGGCGAATAGAAAACTATCCCACGCTCGCACAGGCTCAGGCCGTTGCGGGTCTGTGGGGACTGGCCGCTGAGTCGGGGGGCAAGGTCTGGCTGTTCAGGCTCGGTCCTGCAGGTGGGTCCTCATTGGTCGGCACCAGGGTGGCCGAGGTTGGACCCCTCCCGCCGGTGAGTGCGCCAGAGTATCTCCTTCGGGTCAACGAAGCCGGCGGGCCCCCTGGCAGCACAACTGTCGTCCACACTCATCCTGGCGCCGAGGCGTTCTACGTGCTCGCGGGAGAGCTATGCCAGCGAACCTCCCACGAGGATGTCCGGGTTTCGGCCGGCCGGGCCCAGCCGGGTCACAGCGCCGACACGCCAATGCAGATCACCAGCTGCGGCTCGACAGATCTACGCGAGTTCGCGCTGTTTGTCGTCGATGCGACCAGGCCGTTCTCATCGCCGGCGAGCTTTCGCTAGGGGCGGGGGAGGTCGGGGCTAGACGGAAAGCACGCCAACCTCGAAGGTGGCGCTAGCGGGTCGGGGTGACCTCGCGAGCGCCACTTTCGCGTACGACATCGGCAAAACGGCTGAGCTGCAGCCAGTGCGGAAACGCTCGGACCAGCGCGGGCGGCCCGTCGATCTGGATCGATCCGTGGTCCCTCGCATCGGCCAGCGTGATCTGGCCAAGCCAGACGTCGTAGAACACCGCGATATCCGCGGTCACGAGCAGGTCAACGTCAAACCCGGGATGGTCGCGACACACCGAGGCCTCCTGAGGCTCAAGGACCAGCCAGGAGACATTCTTTCCACGCCGTGTGTGGAAATCGAACTGGATCACGATCCGTGTCCTGGGCAGTTGATCGAGGTTTACCCGCCCATGCACCCACCACAGCAGCAACGCTGGATCGAGCTCCTCCGGCTTGGGGTCGCTCAGCGCCCACTGGTACCCCCATCTCCCCAGGGCCCAGACAGCACTCTGGAGTTCCTCCCCCCGATGCGTCAATCGATATTCGCTGCGACCATCGGCTGTGAGGCGCCGGTCGAGCACGCCGTATCTCCGGAGTCGTTCAAGACGTCGCTGCAATAGGGTGCGCGATATCCCGGGAAGGCCGCGCACTAGTTCGTTGAAGTGGCGGCTGCCGCACAGGAACTCCCGGACGATCAGGATTGTCCACCTATCACCCAGGATCTCCGCAGCCCGCGCGATAGGACAATACTGGTTGTAGGCTTTCACGTCTTTGATCATTGCAGTGGGAGGAGGGCGTTGTCCAGTCGCATTTCTGTACTGATGGCGCCAGACCCCTTCGGCTAGGAATGAGGTCATATGAGGGCTAGGACCGGAATGGGTCAGGCAGCCCTGGAGGCATTTCGCGCGGACGTAAACCAACAGGGATTCAGAAGCCTGTTCGCTAGGCCACCAGCAGTTCCTTGACTAGCTCGGCGGGAATGGGATTCTTGAGGAGGGCGGTTCGAAGATCTCTGATGATTCCCAGCCAGGTTCGAAGATCTCACATGATGCCCGGGCGAACGCTCGGGCTTCGAACTTTCCGATGTCTCTTGGACCTCTTGCCACAGCTTGTCCTTGGACACGGGGCTCCAGTCTTTAAGCGCGGACCACTCCTCCGTTCACGTTCGCAGCCAGTCCACTTCGTCGACTATTCTGCTGCTCGGGCCCTTCATAGATTGGTTCAGTAAGGTGAGACCGAATGCCCTGGCAGGAGGGGTCGCCGTGAAGAGGCATCGCGTGCTGGTCGCAGTCATGGTCATTGGATCGTTGCTCTTGCCGTCGATGGTAATGGCGCAGCAGGTTCTTGTAATCAAGGCACTGACCGAAACAAAGGTGCTGTCGTTGCCTCCCAGGCCGCTCTACTGGCGTGTGGAGAGCTTTTCCACCCTCGCTCAAGCACAGGGCGCCGCGGGTCCTTACGCCCTCGCTGCTCAGTCCGGAGGCAAGGTGTGGCTGTTTACCCTGGGTCCGGCGGGCGGGTCATCGGCGGGCGGCACCAAGGTGATCGAGGTCGGGCCGCTTCCTCCCCTGGTGGCGTCGGAGTATGTCCTTCGGATCAATGAAGCCACTGGCCCTCCTGGCAGCATCACGCCTGTACACACCCATCCCGGCTCCGAAGCGTTCTATGTGCTCGCAGGAGAGCAATGTATCCGTACTTCCCAGGGGGTGATGCGGGTTACGGCCGGCCGGGCCCAGACGGGACAGGGTGCCGATACGCCGATGCAGGTTTCCAGCTGCGGATCGGGGGAGCTGCACGCACTTGTCATGTTTGTTGTGGATGCGACCAGGCCGTTCTCATCCCCGGCCAGCTTCCCCTAGACTTCGGGGGCACGAACCGGGCTGCGCGGAGGCCCAGCCGGATGGGACGGCCGGGCCTCCGCGCGAAAGGCGCGCTATCGAGACGGGGGTACTCGGGGGGTGACCGGTCCTCGGACGACGTCGGCGAAGCGGCTGAGCTGCAGCCATTCCGGAAGCTTGCGGATCAGTGCCGGCGGACCGTCGATCTGGACCAGTCCCTGGTCGATCACCTCGGCCAGCGTCCGCTTGCCCGACCAGACGTGATAGAACGCCGCGATGTCGGCGGTCACGAGGAGGTCGATGTCGAAGCCGGGATCATCGCGACAGACCGAAGCCTCCCTGGGCTCGAGGACAAGCCATAGCGTCTTCCCCCGCCTGCCGGAAAAGTTGAACTGTATGACGACTCGCTGCTTGGGGAGCAGATCGAGGTTGATCCGCCGGTGCATCCACCACATCAACAGGACGGGGTCGAGCTCCTCGGGCCTTGGGTCGGTCAGCGCCCAACGGGCTCCCCACTGGCCCAGATCCCAGACCGTCCGCTGCAGTTCTTCTCCCGGCGGCGTGAGATGATATTCGCTCCGACCCTCGCCGGAGGCGCGCCGCTCCAGCACGCCGAATCTCACGAGTCGTTCGAGACGGCGCTGGAGCAGGGTGCGCGAGATCCCAGGAAGCCCTCGGGCCAACTCGTTGAAGTGACGGCTGCCGTTCAGGAATTCACGGACGATCAGGATCGTCCAGCGGTCACCTACGATCTCCGCCGCCCGGGCGATCGGACAATATTGGTTGTACGCTCTCACGCGCCGATCATCGCAGCCGCCAGGGACGCTGTCCAGTCACTTTTTTGTACCCGGAAGCTGTGCCGGTTTGTTAATGTGTGAGAGGTATGGGAGCGCTCAGGGTACTCGATCAAACAACCGTCGAAGCATTGAGGCGGTCGTTCAGCGGCGAGATCATCCGACCTGAGGATGCCGGGTATGACAAGGCCCGGAAGATTTGGAACGGAGACATCGACCGACGGCCGGCGCTGATCGTCCGGTGTGCGGGAACGGCCGACGTCAAGGCAGCCGTACGCTTTGCCCGCGAGCGCGACCTGCCCCTTTCGGTGCGTGGCGGGGGCCATGCGGTGGCCGGCCACGCCGTGTGCGAAGGGGGTCTTGTCATCGATCTCTCAACGATGACCGGCGTGCTGGTCGACGCTGAGGCGCGGACCGCGCGCGCCCAAGGCGGGTGCCTGCAGCATCACCTCGACCGGCAAACCCAGGCCCTCGGGCTGGGCGTCACCGGCGGAATCGTAAGTCACACGGGCATTGGAGGACTCACTCTGGGGGGCGGCATTGGTTGGCTGATGCGCAAGCTGGGACTCACGGTGGACAACCTCAGGGCCTGCGACGTAGTCACGGCCGACGGCGAGTTCCTCTCGGCCAGCGAGCACGAGAATCCCGACCTCTTCTGGGGCCTCCGCGGGGGAGGAGGGAACTTCGGGATCGTGACGTCGTTCGAGTACACCCTTCAGCTCGTCGGGCCCACCGTTCTTGCGGGGTTAGTCCTCTACCCCATGGACGATGCGACCGAGGTGTTGCACTTCTTCCGCGATCTTGTCGCGGATGCTCCTGACGATCTTGGTATCGTCGCAACCCTCCGTCTGGCCCCGGCGCTTCCGCTGATCCCCGAGCATCTGCATGGCAAGCCCGTTGTGGTACTCGTGGTCTGCTATGCGGGGGCGATCGAGGAGGGTGAGCGGCTGCTCCGTCCCCTCCGCGCTATTGGCACGCCGGTCCTCGACGTCATTACCGCGAAACCGTACTGCGAGCACCAACAGATGCTTGATTCCGCCTTTCCCCATGGGCGGCACTACTACTGGAAATCCCGCCAGTTGCCGCCCCTCATCGACGAAGTGATAGATGTCATCGTAGAGCACGGGCGCAAAATCACTTCGGCTTTCTCCTCGGCTCGGATTTTCACTCTCGGAGGAGCTGTGGCGCGTGTGGACCAGGGCGAGACCGCCTATCCGAATCGCGCCGCCGCCCACGATATCAACATCGTCGGCGCGTGGGAACCGAATGATCCCGAACCTGACCGGCACCGCCAGTGGGTGCGGAGGTTTTGGTCGGCGCTGGCGCCCTACGCGGGCGGCGTTTACGTGAACTTCATGTCCGACGAACCGCGGGCGGCTGTCGCGGCGGCATACGGGACACACACGTACGCCCGGCTTGCTGCGCTCAAGAAGAAGTATGATCCCACCAACCTCTTCCGCTTCAACCAGAACATCAGCCCGGCGGGCCTCTGAAGAACCGAATCGCCGCCAGGAACCCGATCTTAGGCGCTAGTCACGAGTTCCCTGAGTACATGGGTGGGGAGGGGTTGCACTTGAGGGCGGTTCGAAGATCTTCCATGATGCCCGGGCGAGGGCTCTGGCTTCGAACCAGCCGAGTTCCAGTTGTGGTCTCGGTTGGTTTGTGTAATTGCTCCGAGCGCACGCGAACGCCCGTGAAACAGCCCCCCTAAGCGTCAACTTATGCCAGAGGCCCGATGACTTAGGCTTCGTACGCCTTAAGCTTGGGCCAGGTGCGCCCGAAGCCAGTCAACAAGGACGCGGGAGTATTCGGGTGCGATTGCTGTCTCGTCCAGCCGACCCCCGAGCGTCGGGTGGTGGGCCGTTCCAGGTATGCGGACGATCGTCACTAGCGCACTTCCTGACCGTCTTAAGACCCGCTGCCATGTGGCGATGCTCTCGTCGATTGGGATCCACTCGTCTGTCTCTCCATAGAGTAGGAGCACCGGTATGCGGACGGCTGCAAAGACCGGTTCGGGGTCGAAGTCTGCGTCTGGCCACCAGCCGGACTGCTCAGGAAGAGTCCGTCGCACATACGCGAGTTCAAACCAAGGTTCGTCGGCCGCTGCATCAACAGTGCTTTGCGCGGTCGCGCGATCACTCTCCCCACGATTATACTGCTCGACCGCATGCCTGAGGTGGAGCATTCGCTCGACGGCTTTATCGTCAAAGCCCGCCCGTTGCAAGTGAAATGTTGTGCCGTACCGCATCTGCGCGACCGGGCTGACGCCTGCTGCAGAGACGAGCACCAGCGCACGCACGTCGGTTCCTTGGGCCACAACGAGTGAAGCAATCCATGCGCCCTGGCTGAACCCCCAAAGTCCGATGCGCTCTCGATCGATGTCGCTATGGGCCGAGAGAGCTTCGATCGCATCAATCGCATGGGAAACCTGGTCATCGAATGCGACGTTCTTGCCTTGTCGATCGTATCGCAGGACCGATATTCCCACGCGCGGCAGCACTTCCGCCAAATGCCGGAAGAGGAAGAAGTGACGGCTTCCATCACTCGCACCGTGAAGCGCCACAATCGCCGGGTGCGGGCCCGGGCCAGGCGGCAGTGATCCGATACTGCTCCTTCCCGCAAAGGCGTATGCCGAGCACGGCACTTCTGTTCCAAGGTCATATCGTTGGAATGGACGCTGCCGTTACCAGCCGGGTTGGCGACGAGTCGAATACCCACGTCGGCATGGATGCTATGCTGCAAGGGCGCAGCCCATCGATAGGGTCAAATTGCCCCAACTCTGTTCGAGGACCAAAGCCGGTCCCTTTCCCCTTCGCGGATCCGGATGGCTACCTTTGGAAGATAGAGTCCTCCTCGTAACCGAGAAGCTCAGATGCGGAGTGAGAGGCTGACATGAGGTCAGGAATGAACTTGGAGGAGGTTGAGCATGGGAAGGATCATCATCACCGAGTTCGTATCGCTCGACGGGGTCATGCAGGCGCCGGGTGGTGAGGACTTCAAGTACAAGAACTGGAGCTTCGAGTTCGACCGCGGCGAGGTGGGGAACACGTTCAAGCTCGACGAGGCCCTCGCCGCCGAGGCGCTGCTGCTCGGGCGGGTGACCTACGAAGGCTTCGCGGCGGCCTGGCCATCACGAACGGGCGAGTTCGCCGACAAGTTCAACGCGATGCCCAAGTACGTCATCTCCTCGACACTGAAGGATCCCAAGTGGAGCAACACCACGGTGCTCAAGGGTAATCCGGTCGAGGAGGTGGCCAAGCTGAGACGGGAGCTGCGTGGGGACATCTACCTCCATGGAAGCTGCCGGCTCGCACAGACGTTGATCGAGCACGACCTCTTCGATCAGATCAACCTGATGGTCTTCCCGATCATGCTCGGAACCGGCAAGCGCCTGTTCGGCGAGACGAGCGACAAGAAGAAGTTGCGGCTCGTGGACGCCAAGACCGTCGGCGACGGCGTCGAAATCCTCATCTATCAGCCGGCAGGGCAATAGGCGGCCTAACCGTCCCGCTGCGACAGGCGTTAACGATCCACGGAGAATGGCCTAGCGATGACCGATGATCGTGATTGTGTGCTCAGTGCCTACGACAACGCCCGCACCCGCTCTCCACGGGGTCCGGATCCAGCCGCACGATCGTCTGGATTACAAGTTGCTGGCCATTGCCTGGAGAAGGCTTAGATGAACGCGCGCTAACCCGGGCTTAACGGTCGAAGCATTTCCGGAGCCGCCGGAGCTCTTATTCGATGCGATCGTTGGAATGGCGCCGTATCCTGGGACGAGGCCAGGCTGGACCGGCATGCCGACCGTGAATCTCGACAAGTCCTGAACCGCCACAAACGTCGGCAGCCCGGCGAACCAGGGCGCTGATCTGCGTAGCGGATGCGCCGCGCGCCGCGGGCCGGGGCGGTGACGTGCAGGCCGGCGGCTGAGTTATGACCAAGGGCGGTAGGAAACTGGAGCCTGCCCTGCCAGTCGCAGTACTGGATATCGCCTCTGTGAAGGAGGGACTGGTCGCGGTGGAAGGTCAGCCCAGCCGGAAGATTGAAGCGGGAGTCGAGAACCTGGCCCGGATCATTACCCGGGAGTTCGGACGAGTCCATGGGCGGACGGAAGCACTGGCCCGCCACGTCGGCTATACCTTTGAGCCGAAGCCGGACGAGGGCTCCTAAGCCAAACGATTATCCGTAGCCTAGGTGGCTTTCCCGAGCAGTTCCTTGAGGACGTCTACCGACAGTGGGCTTTTCTGGAGGGCGGTTCGAAGATCTCTGATGATCCTCAGCCATAACACTAGTGCTATCGCACTCACCTTTCGCGGGCTATAAGGAAACCGCCCAGGCGACTGCGCTGACGCCGGGAACCGGCGAGAGCGCTGGCTCTGGTCGGCCATGATTCCTGACGATGGCTAGAGCAGTTCTGCTAGCGAGTCGGCCGCGCGATTCAGACCGTCGGGCGGAGCGTGACGGTAGCGGGCGATCGTGTTGAGTTGGGTCTCGACAGCGGAGGCCAATGCCTCGGCCGTTAATTCACCGTACTCCGTGGGCGAAGGCCCGCCGTGCCGCTGAACGCGGTGTGCGACATGCTCCCGCTGAATAGTGTGGCGCCGCAGCGGAACCCACACAAACGGCCGCCCGGCTGTCAGCAGTTCGAGAATCGTCGTCCCGCCACCCGCGACCACGGCCACATCGGATGCCGCTAGGTGAAGATGCAGGTTGGGCAAGTAGCCGTGGACATCAACGTGGCCGGGCACTCGCAGGCCGGCACGGTCGATGCGGGGGCCTGCGGCCACGACCATTCGTATGTCCGCCACGCGAGTCTCTAGGGCCGATACGGCCTCAGTACATCGTTCGATCAGTCCGCGGGCAAGAGCCGTCCCGCCCACTGCCACGATGCAGACGCGCTCATCGCGGGCGTAGCCAAGTCGCCGACGTAGCTTGTCGCGGTCCTCAAGTTCACCCGGCTCGAAGCCTGAAATCTGCCCCGTCCAGGTAAACCGATGGCGCGCCCATTCCCGGATGTTGGGAAGCCCGGGACCGAAGCAGCGGTCTGGAAGATCTTCGAGCTCCCCGAGAAACAACGCCCGGTCGCGAACGCGTGGGTAGCGCTCCACTTGCTCGATCATTTCCGCGTTGGCGTCAGCCATCAGGTAGCGACGGCGGTCGTCCGCGTCGCGTCCCGGCAGCCAGCCCACAACGTCGGTAATCCACGCGTAGGCGAAGCGCTTCAGCTCCGGATTCTCGTGCAGGTAGTTGTCGATTCCGAACGCATAGTCCGCGACCACGAGATCGAAGGCCTCGTCGCTCACCAGGTCGTTGAGGATCATGAAGTCCAGGAACTGGACCTCGTCGCTGTCGCGCCATGCCGCGAAGTCGTCCAGTTCATGATGGCCGGCAGCCTGCTCGAAATGATCGGCCAGGGACGGCAAGTCGGCGCTGGCAGGGTGGATCGCCTCGCCGTGGGCGGCCAGCATGGTGCGAGCCGGCTCGGATGCCAGCCACTCGACCTGTACGCTCGGCCTCCGCCTCCGCAGGGCATCCGCGATCTTGAGGTCCCGCCGCACCGTGCCCAGCCCTGCGGCCCCCGGCATCATCAGGACCCGGCGGGGACGCGCCTGCGCGCGCGTCCAGGTCCGGTGCTTGGGGCGCCAAGGTACGATCTCCTCGACGAACTCGCGGATCAGTAGGTTGAAGCGGACCGGGTCGCGGTTGCCCGAGCAGTGACCAGCACCTGCCAAGGTCACGAGGCTGCCCTTGGCCTCCTCGGCCAGCCGCTCGGCGCGGGCGTGCGGCACGACCTCGTCACCGTCTCCGTGCACGACGAGCCAGGGGCACCGCGTCCGGTCTATCAGCTCGATGGCTTGCTCGGCCGTCATCGGATTGGTCCCGACTGTATCGATCAGCGTCTCCGGCGTCGTCTCCAGACCCCACGCCGTGCAGGTGTCGATGAGATGGTCGGAATGCGGCTCCGTCCAGACCTGCGAGAAGAAGAACCGCAGGAAGCCTTCGTAGTCCGTGCGCCAGTAGTCGGCGTTGAGCTTGGCCCACCCCTGGGTAGATCTGTACGGCTCGTGGAATGGCCCCATCTCGGGGCGTTCGTGGGCCGGCGCGAGCGGGAGGTTCGTGCCGGTGGCGACCGCACCCAGGACGCGATCAGGGTACTCAGCGGCCAACCTCAGCAGCCAGAAGGTGGCGGTGGAGCAGGCGACGACGACCGCGCGCTCGGTGCCCGTCGCATCCAACACGGCCACGGCATCCCGCACGAACTCCTCCCCGGCATAAGCGGTGCGTCCAATGGGGCGATCGGAGCGCCCGTTGCCACGCCCGTCGAAAGTCACGACCTTGTAGTGCCGGGACAAGTCCACTAACTGGAAACGACCATGCGCGGAGTGGAGCACGGACCAGGTTGGCAGGACGAGAACGGCAACGGGTCCGCTTCCATAGACCTCGTAGAAGACCCGCACGCCGTCACGCTCCACGAAGCCCTGGACATCAGCCACCCGAGCTCGCATAATTCCCCCCCGGAACGGCACGCAAGTCCAATGGCCGCCGCGACGATGACGACGACCCACGCGCCACGCGACCAGCTTCATTCGAGGTACCGAGCGCGATCGCCTGCGGTGGGCGAGTACGCCACTTCGGAGCCGGCTAAGAATCCGAGCGTCCAACCACTAAGCCGTCATGATAGTCCCGCTGGATAACCTGATGTGGGATGTCAATCGGTTGAGCAGCTGGAGGAGGCACGGGAGCAGTAGCCAAAGAGTCGTTTGGAAGCTCGGCCACCTTCCCGAGGAGCTCCCTGAGTACGTCAAGTGGAAGGGGGTTGTTTTGCAGTGCGGTTCGAAGATCTTTGATGATCCCCAGCCAGGTTCGAAGATCTCCCATCATGCCCGGACGAGAGCCCGGGCTTCGAACTTCGATCGGATCGTTGCCCCCCTTGGTAACCACATACGGTAACGCTGGCGCCTCGCGGCACTCCAGAGGTATGAAGCGGCCCTTCGCTCGAGGGCGAAGTGCGTACTGATGGGCATTGGTGAGCTACATGCTACCAGCGACGGTCGGCGGTAAGCGTGTGGAGGTCGGTGCAAAGCAATGGAGGCGCAAAGCAATGGCGGTCTTAGGAGCATCCCTCGACGTAGGTGACCTGCGGGAGTGCCCCGGCGATGATCGCCTGCACCGTGCCGCCCCTCACGATGAACGCCATCCGGAACTTCGCGTCGGCAGGGCCCTTTGGAAGAATGGTGATCCTCTGGGCGCTTAGATCGTACTTCTCAGGAACGGCACGTGCGCGGGAACCGTAGAACGCCTCGATCTTCGCCCGGGCGTCGCCGACCTGGAATCCGTCGGTGGTCCGCAACCCCCGTGTCTTTACCTCGGCGCGACGGATCGTGCCGTGCTCGACCATGAGGAGCACGCCACTCACAGTGGACGTCCGGAGATAGAAGCAGGTGCTCCCTCGGGCCGGCTTCATCGCGACAAGCCGCGTCCTCGTCGCGGCGGCTTGGGCCGGGGTCATCCCGAACACGATCGGGCCAATGCCGGTCGGGCCGATACGAGACGCCTTCGACAGCACCCCGGCGTCGGCGGCAGCGGGCATAATGACCACCACCCCCGCCGCCATGCAAAAGGCTGCGGGCCAGATACGGAACGGTGATGGGCGGCGCGACGGTGTCATGCTTCCTGAGCTCCCGTGCGAAGCCTTCTTCCCCCTCGCCTGCGGCCAATCCAGAGCAGCAGCCCGATGAGGATCAGGATGGCTATGGTGACCGCCGCGGCGTAGAGAGCCACCCCCCCATACCCTCCCGCTCGACCAGGGTCAAGAAACGGGTAGGGGTACCAGCCGACGGCCGGTCCACGGATCAAGCTGTATGCAAGGTAGAGGATAGGATACACGAGCCAGATCAGCGCACGGCGGAACGAGATCGTGTGCTCCGGCGGATTCACGACCCAATCAAAGAAGACGACAATGGGCATGATGTAGTGCAGGACCAGGTTGACCCAGAGGATCTGCGTCTGCAGGGCTTCCTCGGATCCCGAGAGCAACAGCACGTAAGTGATGCCAGTCGTCACCATGTAGAAGGTGGCCGCGCCTCGCACGTTGTCACGTACGTTGGACGCCCGACGCCAGGACGGGACGAGCGCGAGGGCGAGTAAGACCCCCGCAGCGAAGAGGTTGCTTTCGATCGTGAAGAAGCTGAAGAAGTTGACTGGACTGAAGCCTCTCGACGACGCATACGTGAATTGCGCAACCACCGCCCACAGCGTGAGCGCCGCGAAGAAGACCCGAAACACTAGCAGAATTATCCGTGGGCGCATTAGCCATACTATAGTCCGGCCTAGTCCCGCAGGGTAGCATCGAAGCATTTCACACATCCATACCTATGCGTAACGCGAGCCAGACCTAGACTGACAGGCTAACGGTCGTTCGGGATTAGGCCGCCTCACTGAGTAAGTCTCTGAGAGTGTCCAGAGGAAGGGGGTTCTTCTGGAGGGTGGTTCGAAGATCTGTGATGATCCCCAGCCATAACACTAGTGCAATCGCCCATTGTCAGATAGAAACGGTGCGAAGTTGTCTTTGTCCTGTCGTCGTGCGCCAAGCACGACATTTTGTTATCAGGTTCAGTTTGTTCGAATCCACGGTGCCCTTTTTGACGGCAGAGGGCTGCCGCTACACCACCAACACGCACGGTTGCTTTCCGGACAACATGAGTTGACCACATTGTCCGTGCAAGCGATGATGAGACTGCAACGAGAGGAGGATTCATCATGAACAACTACGTCTTTGCCTATTACGGTGAGCCGAAGTTCAAGAGCCCTGAGGAGGGAGCCAAATATCAGGCAAGATGGAAAACCTGGATGGACGACCTTGGTGATGCCTTGGTCAACCCCGGCGTTCCCTTCAAAAAGCCTAAGACCGTCAGCTCCGATGGTGTGTTGGATGGTGGCGGCGGGTCGAATCGCTTGACAGGGTTTTCTATCGTGCAAGCCGACAGTATGGAAGCTGCGCTTGCAATGGCGAAGCGATGCCCGCACCTTGAACACGGCACTGTTGATGTCGCAGAAGCAATGGAAATGAAAATGTAGTCACCAACACATTATGAGCTCGGGGGAAGGCAGAACAGGTGTCGGGAGCCTAGGCAGCTTTGCCGAGGAGTTCCTTGAGCGTTTCGAGCGGGAGGGGATTGTCCCTCAGGGCGGTTCGAAGACCTTTGATGATCCCCAGCCAGGTTCGAAGATCCAACACTTGCCCCGGTCGTAGTACTCGAATTCGAACTTTCGGCGCCCGAGTTGCTCTCAGCACCGCCGCGATGTTCTCTTTAGCTGGCGCACTTTCCCTTGAAACGGCTCGGTTCCAGCGACAGTAGCCGGCGACTCCACCACGCGGTAGGTTCGGACGGGCGTGCTCGAACAAGCACGCACAGAGCATCGCAGACGCGCGATTGAACCGTTCGATGCAAAGCATTCTGCATGGGCTTCCCGCACTGGATGTGGTGTAACGCGATTTCCTGGATCGACACCACACGACGAACGGCTGCGCGCTGAGCTCCGGGCCATGTCGAGCCGCAGCGCGGCGGGGCGGCCTAGAGTGCGTCAGCTAGTCGAGCACGCGGTTCATCCGCCCCGTCTGGGGTGTTTTGTCTGCCGTCGCCGGCCGTGACCGCCAGCGGTGTGGTTTTCCGCAACCGGCTGCACAAGCGCGCAGGGATCGCAACCGCCTCGCACTGAACTAGTTTCCGCAATGCCGGACCATCATGCGATTCTGAATTTCCTTCTGCTGCTCGGCCTCGTTGTGGCGGCGGCGAAAACTTCGGGATGGCTTAGTCTGCGGGTGGGGCAACCGGCTGTGCTCGGAGAGCTCCTCGCGGGCGTCTTGTTGGGGCCGTCCCTGGTCGACATCCTGCATGCTCGCCCGTTTGCGGCGGACGCTATGGGCACCGGCATCTTCCTCTTGGCGAATGTGGGCGTCGTCCTCCTGATGTTTATCGCGGGGCTGGAGACGGATCTCGACCAGATGCGCCGGGTGGGCCGAGTGGCTGTAACGGCCGGTGTCGCTGGCGTCGTCGTCCCCCTCTTGTTGGGAGTCGCCGTTGCCTTGCCCTTCGGGTTCGGGCTGCAGAAGAGCATCTTCATGGGAATCGTGCTGACCGCGACTAGCGTCAGCATCACCGTGCAGACGCTCATCGAACTGCGGCAGCTGGACTCCAAGGAGGGCACCACACTGCTGGGCGCCGCTGTCGCCGACGACGTCATCGCTCTCCTTATCCTGTCAGCATTCGTCGCCGTGAGTTTGGCTGACGGCGGCGGCTTGATAAGCGTCGGAATCGTCCTGGCCCGCATGGCCGCGTTCTTCGTCGCTGCCGGCTTGCTTGGCCGGGTCTTTCGGAGAGTGCTCGGCCGCGCCGAGCGGGCGCCCGTCAGCGAGGGATTGTTGTCCGCGTCCCTGGTGGCCATGCTCGTCTATGCCTGGGGAGCCGAGGCGCTCGGGGGCGTGGCGGCAATCACGGGCGCGTATCTCGCCGGGGTGCTGGTGGCTCAGGCCGGGTACCGGCACAAGGTCGAGCAGCACCTCAGGGCGATGACGTACGCGCTGTTGGTGCCGATCTTCTTTATCAGCATCGGCCTGCATACCAACGTGCGCGCCCTAGCGGTCTCCGACATACCATTCGCGATCTTGATCATTCTGGCGGCAGTGGCCGGGAAGGTGCTGGGTTGCGGTGCGGGAGCCCGCCTGGCCGGATTCAGCCGACCGGAAGCCCTGCGGATCGGCATCGGCATGATCAGCCGGGGCGAGGTCGGGCTGATCATTGCGGCGCTGGGGCTGCAGACGGGGCTGCTGACGGAGCGCGGGTTCGCCATCATGGTCATCATGGTGCTGGCGACGACGGTGATGACCCCGCCGTTACTACGGGCGGTCTTCCCGGTGACTCCGTCATCTGAGGAAGCGGCTGTGGAAGCGGCGTTTGCCGACCCGTAGGCCCGCGCGATGAAAAATCGAGAGCTCAAGATCCGAACTGAATCCAAAACGCCTCCCTAGGCCGCCAGCAGTTCCTTGACTACCTGCGCCGGAATGGGATCTTTCAGGAGGGCGGTTCGAAGGTCTCCGATAATCCCCAGCCGGCCGCTTGTGCTCAATGTATCGGCCCGGTAGAGTAAGTATTTGAAGGGGAGTAGTCCCGGAGCTTCAGTTCCGCGTTCGGGCCGTCAGCACGGTCACGCAAGTGATCCGGCCCGCGACCCGCGCAAGTTTGGGGGCGAGACCTTCTCAGCCGTGAAGGTGCCACGGCTGCGGGGGCCTCGCCCCCGGTGTATTTGCGGGCACCCTGAATTCAAGAGGGAGGTTCGCAGATGCCAGAGACCGTAGGGACGCCCCTCTTATGGGGCGGGTTCACACTCTTCGTCCTCGCCGTGCTCGCGCTGGATCTCGGGGTCTTCCACCGGAAGGCTCATGTGATCCATACCCGCGAGGCGCTGGGTTGGAGCGCCTTCTGGATCGTCCTTGCGCTGCTGTTCAACCTCGGGGTAGGGCGGTGGTTCGGCGCGGAGCGCGGCCTGGAGTTCCTCACCGGCTACCTGATCGAGAAGGCGCTCAGCGTTGACAACATTTTCGTCTTCCTGGTCATCTTTTCGTACTTCTCGGTCCCGGCCACCTACCAGCACCGTGTGCTGTTCTGGGGGATCCTCGGGGCCATCGTCTTTCGTGTCATTTTCATCCTGGCCGGGGCGGCACTGCTCCAGGCTTTCCACTGGGTTATCTACATTTTCGGCGGCCTGCTGGTGGCCACCGGGGTCAAGATCCTCCGTTCCCGCGAAGAGCATGTCCATCCGGAGCGGAACCCGGTGCTGCGGCTCATGCGGCGGTACGTGCCTATCGCGCCGGACTACCATGGGCAGCGGTTCCTCGTGCGGGTCGGCGGCCGGCTGATGGCGACGCCGCTCTTGCTGATGCTCGGGGTGGTCGAGGCCACCGATATCGTCTTCGCCATCGACTCGATCCCGGCGATCTTCGCCGTCACCGACGATCCGTTCATCGTATTCACGTCCAACATCTTTGCGATCCTCGGCCTTCGCGCGCTCTTCTTCCTGCTGGCCGGGGTGATGAAGCGGTTTCACTACCTCAAGGTCGGATTGGGGCTGGTGCTGGCCTTTGTCGGTACAAAGATGCTGCTCAGCGACATCTACGAGATCCCCATCGGGCTCTCGCTGGGCGTCGTGGCCGCGCTCATCGGGGGTTCTGTCATCGCCTCGCTCCTCAGTCCGGTCGGGTCGAAGCCGCTGCCTGTCCACGAGCACGGCGGCATGCCGTCAAGCTCACCGTTTCCGGAGAACGCGGCAAATGGAAGGCCTCCTGGCGAGCCTTGAGCTGGAACGCACACCTGGCGGACTTCCGTGACTAAGGAGTTGCAGACACAGAGCGGCAGGCAGGCCGCTCGCCAGGGCGTTGAGGCATTCATCCCCGCAAGTGCCGCCTCGATCGCCCTCGCCTCCTCCTCTGAAGGGAGGCGCCGGAGGAAACCAAGCGCAGGAGCGGAGTCGTACCGCTTCCGTGACTTTCAACGCGGGCGAAGGTGAGCCAACGAGGGTCTGGATCTGGTCCTCAAGTAGCAGGCTTTGAACGCGCGTTCGCTATGCCGCCAGTAGCTCTTTGGCGGTTTCTACCGGGATGGGATCATTGAGGAGGGCGGTTCGAAGGTCTCTGATGGTCCCCAGCCAGGTTCGAAGATCTCCCATGATTCCCGGGCGAGATCTTCCGCTCGAACCCTCCTACTTACGAGTTAGCCTATATCCAGATTGGAGTTGCCGTGAGCCTTTGCGCCCACTCATCGTCGGCGAAAGGCCTCCATCGGGGGAAGCGTACAGGCTCTCGCGCCCGCCGGTTGCTCGCGCTCATGGTCTTGTCGCCCTCATCAACACTTCCTCAATCTCAGCCATCTCGCTCTCCTCTGGATTCTCGAATCCTGCGTGTTCGAGGAACCTTTGACATTCCGAGGTCGTGTAAGCATCGCCGTGGGCGGTAGAAGCCCAAAGCCAGAGCGCGGCGATAAGCGCCTCTTTGCGTCTAACCCTGGCGTCGTCGGTGATGTATTGATTGATCACGACCACGCCGCCCGATGCGAGAGCAGCATAAGCCTTCCGCAGTAGACGGACGGTGTCCTGAGGACCAAAGAACATGAGGCTGTAACCAAACCAGACGACGTCGAACTGGTTCTTCCCGAAATCCACCCTCAGCATGTCTCCGGGGATCATCGTTACCTGCTCATTCAGGCTCAGTTTCTGGGCAAGGGCGCGGGCCAGGTCGAGCGAGGGCTGCCGATCCATCAGCGTAGCACGCACGCCGCGATCCCGTTTCGCCAGCGCGAGCGATATGAGTCCCAACCCACATCCCATATCCAGCACGCGCAAGCCATCCCGTGGTTCGATGCCCGCTGCATTCAACAGCGAAGCGACTTTGGCCCATTTTGATTGCGGCACAACGAGATCAGGTGTCTCAATGCGATGTTCAGTTGCCCAACCAACTGCCCAGGCCTCACCCGCCACGTCCTCAATCAGCGGACGCTTCCCGGTCCGTATTGCAGCGGCCAATTGCGAATGACCCAGCACCCCCCAATTGTTCAATACCTCGAGCCCCCAATAGTCGGGCCGGTCCGGCAAGAGTGTCTGCTCCGCGCGTGGCACCAAGCGATAGCCCTGCTCGTCTTTGTCCAGGAAGTCAACTGCAACCAGCGCGTCGAGCAATGCGCGCGTGCCAGTCAGGTCCCAGCTCTCGTGGTGGGCGAGGCCTTTCGCCGTGCGATGACCCGCGGCGATTCGTGCCCAAACTTGGAGTTCAAGACCGGCGTGGAGCATTGCCGTTGTCAAGCCAGCCCTGATGATCGGATCCCAGAATGCTTTGCTCGAGGTTGCAGCGTCAGGCGATGTGGTATCAGGGTCCATCGCAATTCCCCTTCTATTTTCTCTGCCCGGGTCCTCGACTACCCTGCCACACGGTTACGACAACTTCCACATTTGTTCGAATCGCCACTCTCGGTGTCCTGGTCGGCCCAAGCGAGCCGCAAGGCTGGGAAAGAGCTCACCGCTGGAGTGTGGATAGTTCTGCAATCATTATCGGACCGCTACCCCCCTACTACAGCCGCCAATCAAGCCCGCTTACATCGACACACATCCGCTCGGAGATCATGGTCGTGGTCACCTAGGCCAAGCAGCTGCCGGAGGGTCTCCATCGGCAGAGGGTCCTTGACAAGAGAGGTTCGAAGATCTTGGATGATCTCCAGCCACAGCAAGTGTTGGTCAGGACGCCTGTGCACATTGTGAATGCAGCCCAGGGTCTCGACGGTCTTGTCGATCGAGCCTATCTGCCGGCAGTCCTCATCGAAGGTGTAAGCACCATCCCCCAACAGAGACCGAAGTGCCCAGGTGCATGGTCCTTAGGACCAGAGGGCTGTGCCCTGAAGTCTGTAACTAGTCAGACGGCGACTCGAACCTCGCCGCTAACCCTATGCAATCCTTCGGAACGCGCACCGGGACTACCGGATTCCTCGCTACCTTGAGCGCCTTTCCTTCAACGTCCGCACAGTTCAGCATCCTTGGAGGGCGGTGATCTGGGATGTGGGAGTTCTACGCATGGGTCAGAGAATATCTTCGCGCGGTCCGTGCAGGAAATCCCGACAAGGTTAGAGGAGTGCTTAGAGAGCACCCGAGACTGCTCGAAGAAGAAGAAACTCTTCTCGCTCCGATCTACTTCCAGGTGCCGAAAGTCGCTGCGGTTGTCATGGAGGAGGTCTTCCGGCTCTTTAGAAGGCGTCAGTTCTAGCTCATGGGCTCTCGCGATCGCCAAGCCAGTCGGCTCATGGCTCGCATTATGAGAGATGAATCCGAAGACTTCACGGTCCGCCGGACCGCCTATGAGGCACTGCGGAACATCTGGATCCCCTGGTCACGGCGGCGTATGGAGAGTGCCGAATATTATCGCCAGGAACTCTACGATAAGGTCGAGCGAGATCCGGTGGCGTGGGCGCGATGGGTGGACTGGGACTTCGTCGCCCAAGCAGAGCGGGGGCATTTGCCTCGAAGAATCGCGAGGGCGATGCGGTCCAAGTATCTCCGGGAACCAAGCGCAGTGGATTCAGGCTGACCTACGCTGCCAGCGCCACCTCAACACTGATCCCATGCACTGCCGAGAATGCGCTCTCCCCCAGCCAGATGCGACCCCCTCAATCCCTAGCCATTCGCCAACACCCCTAGCCACTGGCCCCGCCGCAGATGATCTGCGGGATGGTACCCTGAAGGTTTCGCAAGCGCGTGCGCGAATACCGGGGCGTTCCAAGCACGGTTGCCAATCTAAAGGGAGTAAGAGGGGGTGGGAGACACATGCGCGACCGTTGAGGTTGCTCGTTCTGGCGGGTAGTTGAATTGGGGGGCGGACAGCGGAGTGCCCGAGCCGATTTCGCACCCTCGACGAGGCCACACACTGGATGGATTCAGGTGGTTCGTGTGAGCCGCGCCAACGAGAGCAGCGCCTCCGCGATCGGCGTGGAAGCCCGCAACAGATAGCCCGGGCGGAGGCGAAGAGATCGAGCGCAAACGATTGGGGAGAGACCGGCCCCGCCCAGCATACGGCCTCTCAAAAATCCTTGAGAAGGGAGGAACCATCGTGACGAACCGGATGAAGCTTCTCGTTTTGCTTCTTGCCGTTCTGTCATTGGGAGCGAGCTGCAACGGCGGTGGGAACGTTTGGCTCGGCACCTACACCAATGCCAACGGGAGCATCACGCTCGATGTGAAGAACGGTGGAAAGGCCACCATTGCACTGCTAGGACAGTCCATGGAATGTCCCTACACGACTCAGTCCAACACGACTCTGACACTGAACTGTTCTGAGGATCCACCGGGGAAGGTGGAGTTCGCGCGCCAGAGCGACGGGTCGTTACTGGGGCCGGGGTTCGTTGGGCTCCTCACGAAAACGCGACGATAGGGGACATCTCCGGGCGCTGAGAGCGTCGAGAGGAGAATCGAATGAAGGCTACGAGCTTCATCCTGATCCTTGGGACCCTTCTTCTCCTGGGTATCCAGCTTGCGGCCGCCCGGCCAGCAGTCCAATACGCCGTCTCTGGGGTCGGGACCACGGTTGACGGCTCGGGCTTCAACGTGCACGTCAACTGGTTGTCTCCAGGAAACACAACGACAAAAGGCGGCGTGAATCTCAAAGTAGTGGAGAGGAGCCGCGTGGTGTATCAGGTCGCGACGGACAAGAACACGCTGCCCAAGATCCTGAACGTCACGCCCGACCTCAGGAAGCTGCGGGTCCCGGTCTATGGATATGCCAGGAACTTCACCGTCAGATATTCCAGCCTGGGTTCCTGCGGCCCCAGGCTGACTGCAGAGAAGACCGCGATTATCGTGACGGTCACGGACACGCCGCGTTCGCACCTGACTGTCGCCTGCCCCGAGAAGAACTACAGCTATGATCGCGACGCGAAGCCCACAAATCCGTTCATTTTCCAGCGCGTCAAGTAGACAATGTTATTGGGCTTCCGAACACCGGTTGACAGGGCGCCGCCCTGGGTCGTATTATACCGATGGGTTATCTAACCAACTGGAGAAATAGAAAATTACCCGTGATCGGTTGGACACCATATTTGGAGCGCTCGCCGATCCGACACGCCGGGCGATTCTCGCCCGCCTGGCTTCGGGAGAGGCGTCCGTGACGGAACTGGCCCGGCCCTTCGACATGAGCCTTCCCGCGATTTCCAAGCACCTCAGAGTCCTGCAGCGCGCCGGCCTGATCACGCGCGGCCGCCGAGCGCAGTGGCGTCCCTGCCGCCTTGAGCCGAAGCCGCTGAAGGACGTCGCCGACTGGGTGGAGCGCTACCGCACCCTCTGGGAGGAGAGATTCGACCGTCTGGACCTCTATTTGCGGGAGCTGCAAAGGGGGAAAAAGAGGCACGGCCGCCGCAAGAGGTAGCCCCCGCGGGGGCCCCCATCACACGTGAGAAGGGAGCGTTTCCCGTCTCAAAGGAGGAGGGATATGGCAAAAGGAAGCGGTTCCCCCACAAAGATTGAGGCGGGAGAGCTCGTCATCACGCGGGTCTTCGACGCCCCGCGGGCACTGGTCTGGAAGGCCTGGACGGACCCTGAGCACGTCAAGCGCTGGTGGGGGCCGAAAGGGTTCACGTCGCCGTTCTGCGAGATTGATCTCCGCGTGGGCGGGAGGTCCCTCTCCAGCATGCGATCCCCCGAAGGCCAGGAGATCTGGAGCACCGGGATGTATCGCGAGATCGTGCCGATGGAGCGGATCGTCACCACCGACAGCTTCGCCGACGAGAAGGGCAACGTCGTGCCCGCCGCGCATTACGGGATCGGCGGTGACTTTCCGGAGGAACTGCTGCTGACGGTGACCTTCGAAGACTACAACGAGGGCAAGACGAAGCTCACCCTGCGCCACGCCGGCCTGCCCGCCGGTGAGCAGCGCGACGGCGCACAGGTGGGGTGGAACGAGTCCCTCGACAAGCTCGCCGACAGCCTCAAGGAACTCCAGGGGAGGGCATGATGCCGGAGCCCAAGCGGAGCATCACGGTCACGCTGCCGTCCGACCGGGAGGTCGTGATCACGCGCGTCTTCGACGCGCCCCGGGACCTCGTCTTCAAAGCGTTCACGGATCCGAAACTCGTCCCGCACTGGTGGGGGCCGAGGAAGTACAAGACGACGGTGGACAAGATGGATGTGCGACCGGGCGGGGCCTGGCGGTTCGTCCATCGCGACGAGGAGGGCAATGAGCACGGGTTCAGGGGCGTCTACCGGGAGATCACCCCGCCGGAGCGTCTCGTCTACACCTTTGAGTGGGAAGGGCTGCCCGGCCACGTTCTGGTCGAGACGATCACGCTGGAGGAGCGCGACGGCAAGACCACCGTGACCGACCACGCCCAGTTCGACACCGTGGAGGATCGCGACGGGATGCTGAAGTCGGGGATGGAGTCAGGGGCCGCCGAGTCTATGGACCGGCTCGAGGAACTGCTGGCGACCCAGACGAGCGCCGTTCGATCCTGAGTCCGTCCGGGAGGGGTTCGTCCGCGACTTGAGGTATAGTGGCTCTCGAGACCCATCTCCTCAGATCGCGGATGAACCCCCCGGAGACGCTCTACGCCAAGGTCGGGACCGTCCACATCGCCTATCAGGTCATTGGGGACGGGCCCATTGACCTGGTGGTGGTCCCCGGGATCTTCTCCAACGTGGACTACCAGTGGGAGGAACCCTCCAGCGCGGCGTGCCTGCGCCGGCTGGCCTTCTTCTCCCGTCTGATCCTCTTCGATCCGCGGGGACGAGGACTGTCTGACCGCGCCCCCGAGCTCCCTCCGCTGGAGCAGCAGATGGATGACGTCAACGCGGTCCTGGAGGCGGTCGGCTCGCCGCGCGCCGCGCTGCTCGGCCTCTCCCAGGGCGGGGCGATGGCGGCTCTGTATGCCGCGACCTACCCCGGGCGGACCACCGCCCTCATTCTCTACGCGGCGTACCCGTGCGTGCGGGGGGACGACGACTTCCCCTGGGGCCGCAGCGAGGAGTGGCTCGAGGAATGGGCGCGGGCGCTGGAAGAGGATTGGGGCAAAGCCCTCCTGCTCGACCGGCTCGCCCCGAGCGTGGCCCACGATGAGTACTTCCGGCAGTGGTGGACGCGGTTTGAGCGCCACGCCTCGGCGCCTGGAAACGCCCTGGCGTATTTCCGGATGGGCGTGCAGATCGACATCCGGCCGATCCTCTCCACGATCAAGGTCCCCACGCTCATCCTGCACCGCGCCGGGGACACCTTCCGCCCGACGGGGGTGAGCCGGTACACGGCAGAGCGTATACCCGGCGCCAGATACGTGGAGCTCGCGGGCGTCGACCATCTGCCCTTTGTGGGCGACGCGGACGCGATCGTCGACGAGGTGCAGGAGTTCCTCACGGGGGTGCGGCCGGCGCCCGAGCCGGACCGGGTCCTGGCGACGGTGGTCTTCACCGACATCGTCGGCTCCAGCCAGCAGGCCACCGCCCTCGGCGACCACCGCTGGCTGCGCTGCTGGAGCATCACCGGGTGCTGGTGCGGCGGGAGCTGCAGCGGTTCCGCGGCCAGGAAGTGGACACCGCCGGCGACGGCTTCCTCGCCACCTTCGACGGACCGGCCCGGGCGATCCGCTGCTCGATGGCGATCCAGCAGGCGGTCCAGCCGATTGGGCTGACGGTGCGCGCGGGCGTGCACACGGGCGAGGTCGAGCTGATGAACGGCGGGGTCGGCGGCATCGCCGTGCACATCGCGGCGCGGGTGGCGGCCCTGGCGGGGGCGGGCGAGGTGCTCGTGTCGTCGACCGTGAGAGACCTGGTGGCCGGCTCGGGGATTGCCTTCGCGGAGTTCGGCGCCCACGCGCTCAAGGGCATCCCCGGGGAGTGGCGGCTCTTTTCTGCGCGAGAAAGGGCGAGGAGCGCAGAAGCCCCGTAGGGCCGCGTCTGTCTAGCGGTCGCCCTCTGCCGCTTTTGCCCAGGAGTCCCGGAGAGTGACGATCCGGTTGAAGACGAGCCGGTCGGCGCTCGAATCTGTTGGATCCCGCCAGAAATATCCCAGCCGCTCGAACTGATAACGGAGATCGGCCGGATCGTCGCGCACGCTGGGCTCGACGAAGCCTTCGGCGACCCGCAGCGATTCGGGATTGAGCGTCTCGGCGAACTCCCCCTCCGCCGCGTCCGGATCGGGCACGGTGAAGAGCCGGTCGTAGAGGCGTATCTCGGCAGGGAGGGCATGGGGGATGGAGAGCCAGTGGATGGTGCCCTTGACGGCGCCTCCCTCGGGCCGGCGGCCGAGGGTGTCGGGTTCGTAGGAACAGCGCAACTCGACGATCGCACCGCCACCGTCCTTGACGACCTCGTCGCAGCGAATGACGTAGGCGTAGCGCAGCCGCGCGCGGCCACCGGGCGTGAGCCGGTGGAACCCGGGCGGCGGAGTCTCCATGAAGTCGTCCCGCTCGATGTAGAGCTCTCGCGAGAAGGGCACCGTCCGGCTTCCCTCCCTGGCCACGTCCCGCGGCCAGTACGCGGCGTCGAGCGGCTCGACTTTTCCTGCGGGATAGTTGGTGATCACCACCCGGAGGGGACGCAGGACGGCCAGGACGCGAGGGGCGCGGATGTTGAGGTCGTCGCGCACGGCGGCCTCGAAGATCCCCGGATTGACGCGGCTGTTGGCCTTGGCCACCCCGATGCGGTAGACAAACTCACGGATCGCCTCGGGAGTCACGCCGCGCCGGCGCAGGCCGGAGAGCGTGGGCAGGCGTGGATCGTCCCACCCCTGCACGTGGCCGCCCTCGACGAGCCGGATCAGTTTGCGCTTGGAGAGGACCGTGTAGTCGAGGTTCAGCCGGGCGAACTCGTACTGGTACGGCCGGGGCTCGGCCGGGATGGCGCACTTTCCCCGGAGGCGCTCCAGCAGCCAGTCGTAGATGGCGCGGTTGTTCTCGAATTCCAGCGTGCAGAGGCTGTGGGAGATGTCTTCGAACGCGTCGGAGAGGGGATGGGCGAAGTCATAGAGCGGGTAGATGCGCCATCTCGTCCCGGTGTGATAGTGGGCGGCGTGGACGATGCGGTAGAGGACGGGATCGCGCAGCTTCATGTTGCGGCTGGCCAGGTCGATCTTTGCCCGCAGCACGTGCACCCCGTTGGGGAACTCGCCGGCGCGCATTCGCCGGAAGAGCTCCAGGTTCTCCTCGACGCCGCGATCGCGGTGGGGGCTGGGGCGGCCCGCCGCGGTGATGGTGCCCCGATACTCGCTGATGTCGGCGTCGGAGAGGCTGTCCACGTAGGCCACGCCGTCGCGGATCAGCTGAACGGCGCACTCGTACAGCCGTTCGAAGGAGTCGGAGGCGTAGAGCTCGCGGCTCCAGGCAAAGCCCAGCCACTGCACGTCGCGCTTGATCGCCTCCGCGAATTCCGCGCTCTCCGTCTCGGGATTGGTGTCGTCGAAGCGGAGGTTGCACTCGCCCCCGTAGTCGAGGGCCAGGCCGAAGTTCAGGCAGATGGACTTGGCGTGGCCGATGTGCAGGTAGCCGTTCGGCTCCGGCGGGAAGCGCGTGCGCACGGTGGGGTAGCGGTGCTGCCGCTGGTCCGCGTCGACGATCTCCGTGATGAAATTGGGAGCGACGCGCCGTTCGCGCAGCGCGGCGCCCGTCTCGTCACCCATGGCGTCCTTTGCAGGAAGGATATCAGGTCTGGGTCCGAATGCGCTCCGCTGCCTGTTCCACGGTCCGGTGGACGCCGGGCGACTTGTCGATGGAGAGGATCACAAAGAGCCGGAAGAGAGGAGACTCCTCCGGCAGGACCAGGCGGGCGTCCTGCTGCCGCACGTCGAGACGCTCCAGCACCTGCAGGAGGACGTGGATCCCGCGGCTGTCGATGTAGCGCAGGTCGGAGAGGTCGATGACCACGCCCTGGGCGGAATGCGGCACGGCGCGATAGAGGCGCTCGGCGATGTCCGCGGCGTTCGAGAGGTCGATCTCGCCGCTGAGACTGGCGATGATGAGGCCGTCCTCCAGGCTGGCGGCGACCTTGGCCAGCTCCATCAGGGTGCCACCCCCGCGCGGGTGTTGCGCGTCAGCCGGACCGAGGTGCCGCGTTCGGTTGTCTGCACGTCGACGTCGTCCACCAGGCCGCGCATGATCTGAAACCCTCTGCCGCGATGCTCGAGCGCCCGCGGCGGCCGCCACGCCCCGCGGTCGGAGACGGTGATGGTAAGCAGGCCACTCTCGTCCGTCGCCTCGACGCTGAAGACGGCGTCGGCGAGACCGTAAGCGTGCTCGACCGCGTTGGTGGCAGCTTCTCCGACCGCGATGAGCAGAGTGGAGAGATCCCCTTCTGAGAGCGGCTTGGGGGCCAGCCAGCGGCGCAGGGTATGCCTGACCTCCCCCAGAGACGCGGGCACCGCAGGAAGGCGGAGGGCCACTCGATGCACTGGGAGTTCCGACATCCGGACCAGCAGAACCGCGATATCGTCGCGTGGCGCGCGTCCCCCCAGCGTCCTGAGCACGACCTCTTCTATCGCCTCGCCCGCCGCAGCGCCGCGGGCCTCATGGGAGGACGCCTCCAACCGGGCCAGTCCCGCCTCGAGTGAGGCATCCCGCTGCTCGATCAGCCCGTCGGTGTAGAGGATCAGCGTCGAGCCGGCGGTCAGATCCACCGCCTGCTCCTCGTAGCGCCGGTTCAGTGTCGTGCCCAGGGGGAGGCCAGATCCCTCCAGGTACTTCGCGGACCCTTCGGGTCCGACAAGCAGCGCGGGCGGATGTCCCGCGTTGACGTACCGACCCTTCCAGGCCAGCAGGTTGACCACCATGAGGAGGAGGGTCGCCATTTCGCCGGGCTCCATCGCCTCGTTGAGCCGCTGGAGGATCCTGGCCGGGTCGAGACCCTCTGGGGCGTACGCCCGCAGGCTGTTCCTGAGCTTGCCCATGATCGCCGCGGCTTCGGCCCCGCGCCCGGAGACGTCGCCGATGGCGAGGGCGAGCTCACCATCGGGGCGGACCAGGGCGTCATACCAGTCGCCGCCGACCGCCTCCGGTTCTGCGGGAAGGTAGCGGGCGGCCGCCTCGACTCCAGGGATCTCGGGGAGGGCCCGCGGGAGCAGACTGCGCTGGAGGATCGCAGCGGTGCCGCGCTCGTGATGGTTGAGCTCGCGGAAGCGGGCCTCACTCTCGCGCAGCAGCCGGGTGACCTCCCGCCATTCCGCCACGACCGCCGCCAGCGGCAGGTTGAGGAGAGCCATCGTGCCCATGAAGGCCTGCAGCAGGAGGAGGGACGTATTCTCGCTCCCCACGGCGAAGGGACCGGTGCCCTGAAGGGTGCGCCAGATCGCCACGATGGACAGCAGCACGATCCCCGCAGCCGTCTCCCGGGGCCCGAGCCGGAATGCGGTCCAGGCCAAAACGGGCACCGTCAGAAAGCCGATTGGGAGATCGCCCGCAAACACGACGTTTCCGACGGCCACGGTGGTCAGCCCGACCAGCGCCGCCTCGATCAGGCGCGCGCGGTCCCATCGCCCAGAGGGAGAGGGCCGCGCCCAGAGCAGGAGCAACGGCGCCACGATCAGCGCGCCCGCGGCGTCGCCTAGCCACCAGGTGAACCAGACGGCGCCGTACTCGCTCCATCGGGCGAATCCACCCAGCGCCAGGGAAGTGACGCCGACAGTGGCGCTGATGGTGGTGCTCAGCACCGCCGCCAGGAGGGCATAGCGGAACACGTTCGGGGCGCGCTCGAAGGCTCGCACTCCCCCGGCGTGGCGCGCGACCAGAGAAGCGGCCACGATCCCTTCCAGGGTATTGCCGGCGGCGATGCCGAGGGAGGTGGCGAAGGTTCCGGCTGTGGTGACGTTGGCGGCGAAGGCACCGAGGAAGATGCCGGGCCAGACCCGCGGGCCGAGCAGCATCAGCGCGGCGATGGCGATCCCCGTCGGCGGCCAGACGGCGCTGGCGCTGGCGTTGAGAAACGCCAGCCGGAGCCCCAGCTTGGCCGCGATGAAGTAGACTCCCGCCAGCGCGAGGATCGTGACGACGGCGCGGGCCGGGGCTACCGTGGGACGCTGGGAGGCGGAGGAGACCATCGAGCTTACCATGGCACCTGTTCTTCTATGCCCACCTGATCACTACCCTTGACGAGTACGTCGGCCGGTGCGGTCCCGGTTCCGGCGGGTGCACCCCCCGTGTAGAGTTGATGGTGATGGCGGCCCCGCTGGCGGAGTTCCACCTGGACCTCAACGATCCGGCGTTCGTCTCCGATCCCTACCCGCAACTGGCCGAACTCCGGGAGCGCCGCCCCGTCTTCTTCGATCCGGTCTGGAACAAGGTCTTCTTCACCCGCTACGACGACATCGCCCAATTGCTGCGGGAGCGGCGTCTCGGCCGCGCCATCCTGCACGTACTCTCCCGGGACGAGCTGGGGTGGCCGCCGCCCAATCCGCTGACGCGGGACTTCGACCGTTTCCAGAGCGACCACATGCTGGACAACGAGCCGCCCAAGCACACGCGGCTGCGCCGGCTGATGAACAAAGCCTTCACCTCCGCGCGCGTCGAGGGGCTGCGCCCGGCGATCGAACGCATCGTGCACGGGCTGATCGACCGGGTCGCCGACCAGGGGAGGATGGACCTCCTCAAGGACTTCGCCGAGCCCATCCCCGTCACGGTCATCGCCGAGCTGCTGGGAGTTCCCGAGGCGGATCGCCCCCTCCTGCGTCCCTGGTCTGCCCGGATCGTCAAGCTCTACGAGCTGGGCTTCACCGACGAGCAGGCACGGGACGCCAACCAGGCCGTGGTCGAGTTCTCCGCCTACGTCCGCGCGCTCGCTGCGGAACGGCGCCGCGCCCCGCGCGGTGATCTGATCTCCGCCCTCGTCCGGGTCGAGGAGGCGGGCGCGGTCCTCAGCGAGGACGAGCTGATCGCCAACTGCATCCTGCTGCTGAACGCCGGCCACGAGGCCAGCGTGAACGGGACGACGCTGGGGGTGCTCTCCCTGCACCGCCACCCGGAGCAGCGCGCGCTGGCCCGCGAGGCGGCGCGGCGGGACGACCGGGAGTTCTTCAAGGTCGCCGTAGAGGAGCTGCTGCGCTTCGATACGCCGCTGCCGATGTTCGAGCGCTGGGTCCTGCAGGACGGGGAATACGCCGGGGTGCCGCTGCGGAGGGGGATGGAGGTGGGGCTCCTCTACTCCTCGGGGAACCGCGATCCGCGGCGCTTCGCCGATCCCGACCGGCTCGATCTGGGGCGGCGGGAGAACCCCCACCTGACCTTCGGGTTGGGGATCCACTACTGCATCGGCGCGCCGCTGGCCCGCCTGGAATTGCAGACGTCCTTTCGCGCCCTCTTCCAGCGGCTGCCCAATCTCCACGTCGCCCGCGAGCCGGTCGACTACACCGGCGGATTCATCATCCGCGGCCATCGCTCGCTGCCGGTTGAGTTCTAGGGTTCGCTGAGGGTGGCGATATACGGGAGGGTGCGGAAGCGCTGCCCGTAGTCGAGGCCGTAGCCGACGACGAAGACGTCGGGGATCTCGAACCCGCGGTAGCGAATCGGCAGTGAGTGCACGATGCGGCGCGCCGTCTTGTCGAGGAGGGTGCAGATCGCCAGCCCGCCCGGGTTGCGCGTGCGCAGGACCCGCAGCAGATAGTCGGCGGTCAGCCCGGTATCGATGATGTCCTCGACCAGGAGGACCTCCCGTCCGGTGATCTCTTCGTCCAGATCCTTGAGGAGGCGCGCGACGCCGGAGGGGCTGCTTCCGCGATAGCTGGTGATCGCCATCACGTCGATCGCGGCGGGGATGGTGAGCGCGCGGCTGAGGTCGGCGAGGAAGTAGAGGCCGCCCTTCAGCACGGTGACCAGCAGCGGGTTCATCCCCTCGTAGTCCCGCGAGATCTCGGCGGCGAGCTCATCGACTCGCCGCCGGATCTGCGTCTCCGACAAGAGAACCTCCTTGACGGAAGGCGCGAGGGGGCGCGATGCCACGGGGGAGGTCAACGAGCTAGCCCGCGTCCGCAGGCGCCGCCGTGTACTTTCCCAGCAGCCTGCGGAAATCGCGGGCGTACAACACCATCAGCCGGATCTGTGGATAGCGCTCGCGAAATCGACGGACCTTGCGGTTCTTCTTGGTGACCAGGCTCTGCTTGAGGGTAGTCAACTCGATGAACGTGTCGAGATCGGGAAGGTAGAAGTCCGGGCTGAAGCTCTCGAGGACGCGTCCCTCCGCGTCGACGTCGAGGGGGAAGGAGCGCGGTTCGTACTGCCAGGAGATGCCGTAGAAATCCAGGAGTCTGGCGAACTCCCTTTCACTGGCGTGCGCGAACCTGACGGGCGGGCGGGGTGCGTCGAGATGTGTGGTGCCCACCGAGGCGCTCTCACCTCCACGAAAAGGCCGTTGGGCGCCGCTGTTGCGGTGTAGTATAACAGGGGTGGGGTAAGGCCGTCCAGAAGTTTCCCAGAGACTCACAGGGAGAAGCGCATGCCCGAGACCGCTCAAGGCGACGAGGTCCAGCGGTACATCCGCGCGTTGAAGAGCGCGGACGTGACCATCCGCAGCGACGCGGCCCACCATCTGGGCCGGCTGCAGGATGAGCGCGGCGTCCCCGCGCTGGCGGAGGCGCTCACGGACGCCGACGAGTACGTGCGCAAGAGCGCCGTGGCCGCGCTGCGCCGCATCGCCGGTCCCGAGGCGATGGCCGCCCTGCGCGCCGCGCTGACCGATCGCTCCGAGCAGGTGGTCCTCCAGGCCACGAACGGCCTGCGCGACATGCGCGACAAGGGCGCCGTGGAAGGATTGATCCGCGTGCTCACCCGCCGTGAGCGCTCGCTGGTCAACGCGGCGACGGAGGCGCTCGCGCGCATCGGGCCGGACGCGGTCAAACCCTTGATGACCGCCTTCGAGGACCGCGGGCTGCGCCGCCGCATCGGCAACCAGGTGTACAAGATCCTGGCGGAGATGGGCCCCAAGGCGGTCGACCCCCTGCTCGAGGTGCTCGACCACGAGAACCAGTTCGTCCAGCAGATCGCCATCTCGGTGCTGGGACGGGTGGGAGACCGCCGCGTCGTGGGCCCGCTGATCGATCACTTCCTCAAGGACCCGCCGATGCAGGATCCGATCATCGCCACGCTGGCCCGCCTCGAGGAGCGCGGCGTGATCGAGCACGCGGAGGCTCATCACGGCGAACGGGAGATCTTTCTTCCGCGCGCCGTGATCGAGGCCTTCGTCGGCCGGCCGCGCGATGAGCTGGTGGAACAGCTGCGTACGGCGCTGGAGAACCCCTCGCCCAAGGTGCGCCGGTTCGCCCTGAAGGCGCTGTTCTCGCTGTTCGGCGAAGGGGCGCTGGACCAGCTGATCACCTCGCTCGAGGACGAGGACGTTGACGTGAAGCGGCTTGCCGTCAAGATCCTCGGGCGGATGCGCGACAAGCGGGTGATCGAGCCGCTGATCCAGTTGGTGCTGAAGAACGGGGAGCAGATCGAGGACGCCGTCTGGAACACGGTCAAGGTCCTGACCGACCTCCGCGACTACGAGAATCTGCGCGCGCGTGTGGCCAAGGAGAAGGCCGGTGGCCAGCCGACGGTTCGCAAGCTCCGACGTGAACGAGACGTCTCGCCAGATTGGTGGAGAGAACAAGACTAAACGAGCGGAGGGGAGCCCTGCCTAGCCCGAAGGACGGGATACGGGCGGCCGGGCTCCCCTCCGCTCGTTTACCCTCGTAATCGCCACCAATATGGAGAGACGTATCGGCAACGCCACCGTTCGCATCCTCCAAGTCGACATCACAACCCTCGACGTCGACGCGATCGTCAACGCCGCGAACACGGAGCTGTGGATGGGCGGCGGGGTGGCGGGGTCGATCAAGCGGCGCGGCGGGGACTCGATCGAGCAGGAGGCGGTGGCGCAGGGGCCGATCGAGATCGGGGAGACGGTGATCACCCGCGCGGGCGCGCTCCCGGCGCGGGCGGTGATTCACGCCGCCACGATGGGACCGGACCTGACGACCAACGAGCTGGCCATCCGACACGCCACCCGCAGCGCCCTCGGTGCGGCGGCAGAGCGGCAGTGGACCTCCATCGCCCTGCCCGCGCTGGGGACGGGTGTGGGCGGCTTTCCGCTGGACCGCGCGGCGGGCGTGATGGTCGAAGAGCTCATCGCGCATCTCCGCGGCGGCAGCGCGCTGCGCGAGGTGATCCTGGCTGTCTGGGGAGGCGCAGCCGAGGCGGCCTTCCGGAGCGCGCTCGACGCGGTCGCCGCCGCACCGCCCCCGGCCGAACCCCCCGCCTCGCCCGCCTAGGCCGGTGGGCATCGGGCAGCTGATCGTCTTCATCACCACCGCCAGCGCCGAGGAGGGCGCCCGCCTGGGCCGGGCGTTGCTAGACGAGCGGTTGGCGGCCTGCGTGAACGCGCTCCCCGTCGCCTCCGCCTACTGGTGGCGTGGGCAGATCGAAGAAGCGGCGGAGACCCTCCTCATCGTCAAGACGGTCGACCGCCACCTCGAGGCCCTCACCGCGAGGGTCCGCGCGCTGCACTCCTACAGCGTGCCGGAGGTCGTGGCCCTGCCGATCGTCGGCGGCAACGCCGATTACCTCCGCTGGATCGACGAGTCCGTCGCGCCGTGAGCGTCCTGATCACCAACGACGACGGCATCCAGGCCGTGGGGATGCACGCGCTGGCCCGCGCCCTGGCCGGAGCTGACATTCCCGTCGCGGTGGTCGCTCCCGAGCACGAGCGCAGCGCCACCGGCCACGCGATCACGCTGCACAAACCGCTGCGCGCCGTCCGGGCGGCGATTCCGGGTCTCGAAGTCCCCGCCTGGGCCACGAACGGCACGCCCGCCGACTGCGTCGTGCTGGGAGTCCTCGACCTGCTGCCGCAGCGCCCCGAGGTCGTCGTCTCGGGCATCAACGTCGGCCCAAACATCGGCGGCGACCTGACCTACTCGGGGACGGTCTCGGGGGCGATGGAAGGGGCGATCATGGGGATCCCCGCCATCGCGCTCTCCGTCGCGTCCTTTGAGGTCCCGACGTTCGAGGTGGCCGCGACCGTGGCGGTGCGGCTGGTGGAGGTGGTGCGGCGCTCCGGGCTCCCGCCGGACACGCTGCTGAACGTCAACGTCCCCAATCTCAGTCTGGCGGAATTGGGCGGCATCGCCGTGACGCGGCAGGGTACGCGCCGCTACCTCAACCGCCTGGACAAGCGCAAGGATCCGCGCGGCCGCACCTATTATTGGATGGGCGGGGAAGAGGACCCCATGCCGGATGAGGAGGGCACGGACGCGTGGGCGCTGCGGCGGGGGATGATCTCGGTGACGCCGATCCAGATGAACATGACCGCGGTCACTATCCTCGAGGAGATGGCCGCCCGCCTGGCGGGGATCCGCCTCTGACGGCTCGCGCCGCGCAGGAGGAGAAGCCCCGCGCCCGGGCGAACCAGCGGTGAGCGAGGGAAATCGGCTGCGCCTTCTTCGGCTGCCGCCCGAATATCGCGCTGTACATCGGACCTTCTTCGGACTCATGATCCGGCTTCAGGGCGTCACGAAACGCCATCCTAACGGGCTGACCGCGCTGGCCGACGTCTCCCTCTCCATCGCGGAGGGGGAGTTTGTCTTTCTCGTCGGTCCGACGGGGGCGGGCAAGTCGACGCTCCTGCGCCTGCTCTACCGGGCGGAGATCCCCACGAGTGGCCGCGTCTTCCTCGCGCGGCGCGAGATCACGCGTCTATCAGCCCGGGCGACGCCGGCGCTGCGGCGGCAGCTGGGCGTCGTCTTTCAGGACTTCAAACTCCTTCCCCGCAAGACGACCTTCGAGAACGTGGCCTTTGCGCTTCAGGTCACGGGCACGCCTCCCGACGAGATCCGGCCGCGCACGCGGGCGGCGCTGGAACTCGTTGGTCTGGAGAGTCGGGCCGACGCGCTTCCCTGGCAACTATCGGGTGGGGAGCAGCAGCGGGTCTCCATCGCGCGGGCGTTGGTGCGCCGGCCGCCGCTGCTGCTGGCGGACGAGCCGACCGGCAACCTCGACCCCCGCACCTCCTGGGAGATCATCCAGCTGCTCAGCCGGATCAACCTGCGCGGGACCACCGTGCTGGTCGCCACGCACAACAAGCTGATCGTGGACATCCTGCGCAAGCGCGTGATCGAGCTCGCCGGCGGCCGCGTCGTCCGCGACGAGGATTACGGACTCTATGCCAGCCAGGCCTAGCTCCCTAGCCCGGCGCGGCGGAGCCCCAGGGCGGGTGGTGGCGGCTGCCTTGGGCTACGGCGCCGCAGAGGCATGGGCGGCGTTTCGCCGCAACGGGCTGATGAGCGTCGCCGCAGTCCTCACGATCATGGTCACGCTGCTGCTGGTCGGGGCGGCGACCGCCGTGGCCGCCAACCTGCGCCTGATGGCCCGCATCCTGGAAGGCCAGGTCGAAGTCGTCGCCTACCTGCGCGACGGCTTGTCGCCAGCCCAGGTCGAACGGGCGGCGGCGGAGGTGCAGTCGCTGCCCGGCGTGCGGTCGGTCGCCCTGGTCGGGCGCGACGAAGCGCTCGGACGGTTGCAGGAGGCGCTGGGCGAGCGCGTCTCGCTGCGGGATGTCATCCAGACCAATCCGCTGCCCGATTCGCTGGAGATCGCCCTGAGCACCGCGGGTCGCGCGCGCGAGGTCGCCGCGGCGGTGGCGGCGATGGAGGCGGTAGAGGATGTGACCTCTGGCGGCACCCTCCTGGACCGCCTGCTGGCGGCCACCTGGCTGCTCCGCGGCGGCGGGGCAGGGGCGGCGGCCCTGCTGGCCGGGGTGGCGCTGATCATCATCATGAATACGATCCGGCTCACCATTCTTGCCCGGCGGCATGAGATCGAGATCATGCAGCTGGTCGGCGCGGGCGGATGGTACCTGAGCGCTCCCTTCGTCATCGAGGGGGCGTTGCAGGGCACCCTGGCGACTCTGCTGGCCGCGCTCCTCCTCTTCCCGGGATACCTGGTCGTGGTGGACCGGGTGCAGGGGCTGCTGCCGTTTCTCCCGCTGATGGAGGCACGCATCCTGCTGCCTGCGCTGGGAGGCGCGATGGCCGCGGCCGGGGTGCTGGTCGGCATGAGCGGAAGCTCCCTGGCGCTGCGACGCTTCCTTCATTCATGAGATCGCCTGCTTGGGTGGGCATGAAGTCCCCCCTGGTCCTCGCCCTGGGCGTCCTCCTCCTCGCGCTGCCTGGCCTGGCCGCTGCGGCGCCGAGCCCGACGAGCGGTGGGGCGCAGCAGCGGCTGCGCCAGATCCGCGAGGAGTTGCGGGAAAAGCGCCAGCAGCTCACCTCGGCGCGCCGGGAAGAGCGGCGCGCCCTCGCCGACCTCGTCGCCATCGACCGCCGCCGCGAGAGCACGGAGGCGCGGCTGCGCGGCCTGGAGCGCGATCTTCGGGAGACGCGCGCCCGCGCCGCGAGCACCGCGGCCGCCCTGGCGGAGACGCGCGCGCGAGTGGACCGGGAGCGAGAGCGCGTCAATGGGCGGCTCCGCGATATCTACAAGTGGGGGCGGGGAGGATACCTCGAGTTCTTCCTGGACGCGGCGGATTTCTCTGAGCTGGTCACCCGGACGCACTTCCTCGGCGCGGTGATGCGCGCGGACGCCCGCCTCCTCGCCGCGTACGAGGCGGATGTGGCGGAGTACGGGCGGCTCTACGACGAGCTGACCGGCGAGCAGGAGCGCACCGCGCGCCTGATCGAGGAGACCCGCGCCCGCCGCGTGGAGCTGACGGGGGACGCTCGGGCCAAGACGACCCTGTTGAACCGCATCCAGCGGGAGCGGTCGCTCTATGAGCAGGTCGTCGAGGACCTGGAGCGCACCGACCGCGAGCTGGTCGCCCTGATCCGGCGCCTTCAGGCCGGCCGGCCGGGGGCGGCGCCCTCCCTCCGGTTCCGCAACATGCTGCTGCCCACCCGCGGCCGCTTCAGCTCGGGGTTCGGCATGCGGCGCCATCCGATCTTCGGGGTGCGGCGCATGCACAGCGGCGTCGATATCGCCGCCCCGCGCGGCTCCCCCGTCCTCGCCGCGGCGGATGGGACGGTCGCGTACGCGGGGTGGTTCGGCGGCTACGGCAAGATCGTGATCCTCGATCACGGCGAGGGGGTCTCCACCCTCTACGCGCACCTCTCCAGCATCCTCACCCAGGAGGGGCGGCAAGTGCGGCGGGGACAGCTCATCGGCCGCGTCGGGTCCACCGGCTATTCGACCGGTCCGCACGCGCACTTCGAGGTCCGCTACAACGGGGTGCCGGTCAACCCGCTGAATCGATAGCCTCGCCGGGAGCGCATAGCCCCGGCGTCTGCGCTCCGCTATGCTACCTGAGGTGAGGTGGCCGCCGTGAACGCCGTGACTCCCCCGCGCAATCGATCACTGATCGCCCTGCTCCTGCTGGCGCTCATCGCCGGCGCATTTCTGGCCGGATACGGCTACGGGCAGCAGCGCGTCGACGTGGGCGCCGACGCGGACAGCCGGGGGTTTGCCCTCCTGCGCGACCTCCTGCACCAGGTGCGCACCACCTACCTCGAGCGGAACGTTCAGACCGACGCGCTCTTCAACGGGGCGGCGCGGGGGATGCTGGAGGCCCTCGGCGACCCCTACTCCCGGTTCATGGATCCCCAGGGCTACAAGGGCTTCCGGGAGTCGCTCACCGGAGTCTTCTCGGGTGTGGGCATCCTGATCGAACTGGCCGACGGCGGACCGGTCGTCGTGCAGCCCATCCCCGACACGCCGGCCGGCCGGGCGGGGATCCGCGCCGGAGACCGCATTCTCGCCGTGGACGGGCGGAAGACCGAGCGAATGTCGCTGGAAGAGGTCGTCTCGCGCATCCGCGGCCCCGCCGGGACGAAGGTCACCCTCACCCTACGCCGGGGCGGGCGGACCTTTGACCAGACGCTGACCCGGGCGCGCATCGTCAACGTCACGGTGCGGGGGGAGCGCTACCTGGAGGAGGCGGACCGCGCCGCCTTGCGCGCCGCAGGGGCGGCGTACGTGCGCATCGTCAGCTTTGACGAGCCCACCTCCCGCGACTTCGCCAGCGCGCTGGACGCGGCCCTGCGCTCGGGGGCCCGCGGGCTGCTGTTGGACCTGCGCACCAACGGCGGCGGGCTGCTCGACGTGGCCGTGACCATCGCCGACCGCTTCGTGCCCGCCGGAGAGCCGATCGTGCACCTCGTCGACCGCGACGGCCGGCGACAGACCGAACGCGCCACGCGCTCGGCAAAGGTCCAGATCCCGGTGGTGGTGCTCGTGAACGAATTCACCGCCAGCGCCTCCGAGATCCTCACCGGCGCGCTCTCTGACCACCAGATCGCCCGTGTCATCGGGGTGCGCACCTTCGGCAAAGGTGTGATCCAGCGCATTCTCTCGCTTCCCGGTGGAGCGGGGGCAACGCTGACGAGCGGCCGCTACCTCACCCCCGACGGCGCGGACATCCACGGCAAGGGCATCGCCCCCGACGTCACCGCCGGCGGCAAGCTGGAGGGGCGCTCCGCCGAAGAGATCCGGCGCATCGAAGCGACGCAGTTTGCCTCCGCCCTCGCCGTCTTGAAACAGCAGATCGCGCAGCGCCGCTGATGAGCCCTCGCCGGCGCGCCGGGTCCCGGGCGCCGTCGCCGCTGGCCGCGGTCTGGCGGGGCGCGGTCGCGGCCATCGCCGTCACGGGTCTGGCCGTGGGTGTGTGGGCGGCCGCGCAGTCCGTCCTGCGGCCGGCCGCACGACCGGCTGTGGACGTGGGGACCCCCGCGCGCGCGGCGCCGCCGCGGCCTGCCGCATCCTCGCCGGTGTCTCGTGTCACGCCGCGGGCGGTCCTCCCGCGCCCGGCACCGGTGCCCGCCGCCGCATCGACGCCCGCGCCCGCGGGAGTGGTGGCCATCATCTTCGACGACGCCGGCGCGACGCTGGCGCAGCTCGAGCCTGTCCTGGCGCTGGGGCGCGCGGTCACCGTGGCCGTGCTGCCCGGGCTGCCGGCCTCAACGGCGGTGGCGGAACGTGCCGGGGCCGCGGGGGTGCAGGTGATCTTGCACCTTCCGCTGGAGGCGGAGGAGAGCGAGCGCGCGCTGGGTCCAGGCGGCGTGACGACGGCGATGTCAGACGGCGCCAGCGCGGCCCAGGTGCGGGCCGGTCTGGACGGCCTGCCCGGCGTGGTCGGGGTGAGCGGCCACATGGGTTCCCGCGCGACCGCGGACCGGCGCGTCATGGCGGCGGTGCTGTCGGTCGTGCGCGAGCGCGGGCTGTTCTTCGTGGACAGCCGCACGACGATCGAGACGGTAGGGGCGATCGTGGCGCGGGAGATGGGCATCCCGGTGGCAGAGCGCGCCGTCTTCCTCGACAACGAGGACGACCCCGCCTACATCACGGCTCAAGTGCGGCGCGTGATCGAGCTGGCGCGCCAACGGGGATCCGCCGTGGCGATCGGGCACGTGCAGAAGCAGACGGCGGAGGTCCTGCGCGGCCTCCTGTCCGAATTCGACCGGGCGGGGATCGTCTTCGTGCCGGTATCCATGCTGGCGCGCTGACCTCCTACACGCGGAGGGTGAGCGCGCCGTTGAGGAGGAGATCAGGATGAGCGCACAGGCCCTCGTCATCACCCCGAAGGAGGACCCCTGGGAGATGGCCCTGCGGCAGTTCAATGAAGCGGCGGACTACCTGCCCCTGAAGCGGGGGATCCGCGAGTACCTGGCCTACCCGAAGCGGGAGATGACGGTCAACTTCCCCGTGAAGATGGACGACAGCTCGGTCCGCCTCTTCACCGGCCACCGCGTCCACCACAGCACGGTGCTCGGCCCGACCAAGGGCGGGATCCGCTACCATCCCGACGTCACGCTCAACGAAGTGCGCGCCCTGGCCATGTGGATGACCTGGAAGTGCGCGGTGGTTGGGCTGCCGTACGGGGGGGCCAAGGGCGGCGTCGTCGTCGACCCGAAGCGCCTCTCCCAGGACGAGCTCGAGCACCTGACGCGCCGCTACGCCACCGAGATCAGTATCATGATGAGCCCCGAGGGCGATATCCCCGCCCCGGACGTCGGCACCAACCCCCAGGTAATGGCCTGGATCATGGACACCTACAGTATGCACCGCGGCCACTCCACGCCCTCGGTCGTCACAGGCAAGCCGATCGAGATCGGCGGGTCATACGGCCGGGTCGAAGCGACGGGCCGGGGGGTGATGCTCTCCGTCCGCGAGACGGCGCAGTTGATCGGCATGCCTCTGGCAGGCGCGACGGTGGTCGTGCAGGGCTACGGCAACGTGGGGTCGGTGGCGGCGGTCCTGCTGCACGGCCTGGGCTGCAAGGTGATCGCGGCGAGCGACACCCGCGGGGGCATCTACAACGCCAACGGGTTCGATCCTGCCGCCGTGCTGCGGCAGAAGGAGGTCGGCGGTTCCGTCGCCGGCTTTCCCGGGACCGAGCGCGTGACCAACGAAGAGCTGCTGGAGATCCCCTGCGACATCCTCATCCCCAGCGCCCTGGAGGGACAGATCGACGGGAGCAACGCCCCGCGGATCAAGACGCGCATGATCGTCGAGGGGGCCAACGGCCCGATCACGCCCGAAGGCGACGCGGTCTTCGCCGAGCGCACGATCCCCGTCATCCCCGATATCCTGGCCAACGCGGGAGGGGTGATCGTCTCCTACTTCGAGTGGGTGCAGGGGCTGCAGCAGTTCTTCTGGACAGAGGATGAAGTCAACCAGAACCTGGAGCGCATCCTCGTCCGGGAGTTTCACCGCGTCTGGGGGACCGGGGAGGAGTACAAGGTGCGGCTGCGCGTCGCCGCGCTGATCCGCGCCATCAACCGCGTGGCCAACGCCCTGTACATCCGCGGCATCTACCCGTAAGTGCTGCGCGGCGTCTTCATCCGCCTCTCCGAGAGCCCGCGGGCCCAGGCCTTCGTGCTGCGCAACGGGGTGGCGCGCCGGGCGGCGCGGCGTTTCGTCGCCGGCGAGACCCTGGCCGAGGCGGTCGCCGCCGTGCGCGGGATCAACGCCGGGGGGATGCACGCTAGCCTGAATTACCTGGGGGAGAAGACGGCCAGCCGGGCCGAGGCGGAGGGCGCGGCGGAGCACTACGTGGAGATGCTGCGGGCGATCACCGCCGAGGGGCTGGACTGCAACCTTTCCATAAAACTCTCCCAGCTGGGGATCGCCCTGGAGGAGGGACTCGCCGGAGGCCTGGTCCGGCGAATCCTCGAGGCGGCGCGGCGGGAAGGGCTCTTCGTCCGGATCGACATGGAGGAATCAGCCCTGGTCGAACCCACGCTGGCGCTCTGGCGGCGGCTCTGGGGGGAGGGGTTCACTAACGTCGGGCTCGTCATCCAGGCCTACCTCTATCGCAGCCCGGCCGACCTCGAGGCGCTGGTGGGCACCGGGGTGCGCATCCGGCTGGTCAAGGGCGCCTACCTCGAGCCGGCCGCGGTGGCGCATCCCCGCAAGGAGGACGTCGACGCAGCCTATCGCGCCATGACCGAGACGCTGCTGCGGCGGGGAACCTTTCCGGCGATCGCCACCCACGACCCCGCGATGATCGGCCACGCCCGGGCTGTGGCCGAGCGGGAGGGGATCGGGCGGGACCGTTTCGAGTTCCAGATGATCTACGGGGTGCGCCGCGACCTCCAACAGTCCCTCGCCCGCGAGGGCTTCGGGGTGCGCGTCTACGTCCCGTTCGGAGAGCAGTGGTACCCCTACTTCATGCGCCGCCTGGGGGAGCGGCCGGCCAACGTCTTCTTCGTCCTGCGCGCGCTGGCCGCGGAATGGCGCTAGCGCCGCTGCGGATCCTCACCGCGGCGGAGCTCCGCTCGCTGGTGCCGATGGTCGACGCGATCGACATCGTGGAGCGGGCCTTCATCGCCCTCTCCCGTGGGGAGGCGGAGGTGCCGCTGCGGACGCACCTGGCCAGCGGGGGTGGGACGGCGCTGTACATGCCGGCGCGGCTCGCGGCGCTGGGGGCGATGGGGATCAAGGCGGTCTCCGTCTTCCCCGGGAACGCGGCGCGCGGACTCCCCACGATCGCCGCCCTGGTGCTGATCCAGGACGCGGCAACCGGCGCGCCGCTGGGTCTGCTGGAAGGAGCGTCGTTGACCGCCTTGCGTACCGGCGCCGCCTCGGGCCTGGCCACGCGGCTGCTCAGCCGTCCCGAGGCGATAATCTGCGCGCTCTTCGGTACCGGCGCGCAGGCGCGCACGCAGTTGGAGGCGGTCTGCGCCGTGCGGGAGGTCACCCAGGTGCGGGTGGTGGGACGAGACCCCGTGCGGGCGGAAGCGTTCGCGACCTGGGCCCGCGCTGAGCCCTGGCTACGCGGAGCCACCGTCCTGACCGCGCGCGACACGGCCCTGGCGGTCCGGGGGGCGGATCTGATCGTCACCGCCACGACCAGTCCGACCCCGGTCGTTCCCTCGGCGGAGGTGGCTGCGGGCGCGCACCTGAACGCCGTCGGCGCCTTCACCCCGCAGACGCGGGAGGTGGAGGCGGACCTGGTCGCGCGGGCGACGGTCGTGGTCGACTCCCGGGAGGCCGCGCTGGCCGAGGCGGGCGACCTGCTGCTGGCCATCGCCGAGGGACGCTTCGCGGCAGAGGGCATCCACGCCGAGATCGGCGAGGTGGCCGCCGGCGACCGGCCCGGGCGGCGCAGCGACGCCGAAATCACCCTCTTCAAGTCGGTGGGGACCGCGGCCCTCGACGTGGCCGTGGGCGCCGAGGCGCTGCGCCGGGCAGCCGATCAGGGCATCGGGGTGAGCGTGCCCGTGGGCTGAGGCCGCCGGCAGGAGTGAAGGATTTGGCAGGAGGGCGAAGAACCCTACCGGACAGCCAGCGAGACAACTGATGCGCTGGGGAGTTCGTATTCCCACGATGGGAGTGCAAAAGGGGGGAGAGAATGGCATGAGGCACGTGCGACTGCTCGTGGCACTGTTCGTCGCGCTGCTTCTGGCCGGCGGGAGCTACTTCGTCCCGTCCGCGCCGGCGGCACAGACGATGGGCCCGGTCACCGACGCCATCGGCGTCGTCAAGATCAACAAGGGCCAGCCGATCACCATCGCCTACTGGCTGGTCATCGCCGGTCCGGACGCCACCCTGGGCGTAGACAGCCGGCGGGGCATCGAGATCGCCATCGACGACGCGAAGGGGACCCTGGTGGGCCACCCCATCCGGTTGATCGGTGAGGACTCCGCCTGCAACGCGGAGGGCGGAACGACCGCCGCGACCAAGCTCGCGGCCAACAAAGCGATCGTCGCCGCGATCGGGTCCTCCTGTTCCAGTGAGGCCCGGCCCGGCGCGCCGATCCTCTGGAAGGCCGGTATCGTCACGGTCTCGCCGTCCAACACCGCGCCGGTGCTCACCGCGCCCGACCGCGGGCCGGACTACGGCGGCTACATGCGCACCGCGCACAACGACCAGGTGCAGGGCAAGGTGGCCGCGGAGTTCGCGACCAGAGTGCTCAAGGTGAAGAAGGCGGCCACGATCCACGACGGCAGCCCATACGCGGAGGGCCTGGCCAACGTCTTCGCGGACGTCTTCACCCGGCTGAACGGGGCCGGATCGGTTACCTCCCGCGAGGCGATTTCGCCCACCGACACCGACATGCGGCCGGTGCTGACGAAGATCGCCGCCGCGAAGCCGGAACTGATCTACTTCCCGGTCTTCATCGCGGCGGGCGGCTTCATCGCTCGGCAGGCCAAGGAGGTCTCGGGCCTGGGGGCCGCTGTCAAGCTGATGTCAGCGGACGGCACCTTCTCCCCGGACTTCGTCAAGGCGGCCGGTGACTCGGTCGTCGGCATGTACAACTCCAGTCCCGACCTGTCGCCGCAGGCCCTCGGGCCCGGCTACACGGTCTTTCTGAACAAGCACAAGAAGAAGTACGGCGGCAACCCGCTCTCGGCGTTCCACCCGCACGCCTACGACGCGGCGAACCTCATCTTCGCGGCGATCCGGAAGGTGGCGAAGAAGGACGCCCAGGGCAACACCTACATCGGCCGGCAGGCGCTCCGGGACGCCCTCTTTGCGACCAAGGGCTTCAAGGGCCTCACCGGAACGCTGACCTGCAACCAGTACGGGGACTGCGCCGACCCCAAGATCGCCGTCTACCAGCACACGACCGCCGACGTGACGAAGTGGAACCCGGGGACCAGCCCGAAGAAGATCTACCCGTAAGGGGCCGCACGGCCCGGAGTCTGTCTGGGGGATGAGCCGGGGAAGACCCTTCGGTTCATCCCCCTCTTAGGTTGGAGGCGCGCATGCGACGCAGCGGGCTGGCTCGCATCCCCATCATCGATATCTTCCTCTGGGTCTTTCGCATCGGCGTTATCGGCGTCGTCCTCTACGGCAGCTTCGGCACACTGCGCCAGGGCAAGTACTCCGGCGAGGTCTGGATCGACTTCGTCGTCTTCGGGCTCTCCCAGGGCAGTGTCTACGCCCTCATCGCCCTGGGCTATACCATGGTCTACGGCATTCTGCGCATGATCAACTTCGCCCACGGCGAGGTGTTCATGAGCGGGGCGTATGTCGCCTACTTTGCCGCCGCGGCCTTCAACGCGGCGGGCTTCCTCAACCGCCAGCCCGTGATCGCCCTGCTCGCGGTCCTGGGCGTGGCGATGCTCACCTCCACCGGGATCGCGTTGGTGGTCGAGCGCATCGCCTACCGGCCGCTGCGGCGCGCGCCCCGGCTGGTGCCGCTGATCGCGGCGATCGGCGCCTCCTTCTTCCTGCAGTACACCTTCCGCGGGTTCTTCGGCACGGGATTTCAAGCCTATCCCGGCGTGAACGTGTTGAAGGGGGAGTGGGTCCTCGCCGGGATCGGCATCCTGCGCACGCAGGCGGTGGTCATCGTCGGGGCGGTGGTGATGATGCTGGCCCTCTACCTCTTCGTCCAGCGCACCAAGACCGGCACGGCGATGCGTGCCGTCTCGGAGGACATGGAGGTGGCGGCGATGATGGGGATCGACGTCGACCGCATCATCGTCATCACCTTCGGCGTCGGCGCGGCGGCGGCGGGCGCGGCGGGGGTGCTCTACGCGCTGGTCTTCCCGCAGGTGCACTTCTTCATGGGCTTCCTCCCCGGGATCAAGGCGTTCACCGCCGCGGTCCTGGGAGGGATCGGCAACATCCCCGGCGCGATGGTCGGCGGCCTCTTCCTGGGCATCTTCGAGTCGGTGGGACCGACGCTCTTCCTGGAGGGCCTGACCGTTCCCGGTATCTACCCCGCCGGCATCCCCGCGCCCTACCAGCTCAAGGACGTCATCGCCTTCGTGATGCTGGTGATGGTCCTGATCTTCCGGCCGTCGGGGATCCTGGGCGAGCGGCTGGCGACGAAGAAGGCATGAGCGCGGCGCTGCGCACCGGCCTGATCTGGGGAACGATCGGCGTGTTCCTTTCCCTGGTCGGCATGGTGGAGGCGTTCGCGGCGCGGCAGGTCATTGTCGGGGTCGTTTCTCTCGGCCACCTCCTTCTGCTGATCATCTCCCTCGGCAGCGGCGTGCGGGCGGCGCGGCAGGTCGCGGCGGGAGAGCGGGCGCCGGGCGCGGTGCTCCTGCGCGGGTTGGTCGCCGGGATGGTCACAGGCGCAGTGGGCGCCGCCTTCATCGCCGTCGGCCCCGCGATCAACCTGCGGGCGATGTTCATCAGCGCCACGCCCGAGCTGTTCGCCTTGCTCTCCTTCGGCCGGGGCATCGCCGGAATCCCGCTGGTGCTGGGGGCAGGGGCCGCGGCCGGCGTCCTCGGAGCCGCCGCCACGCTGCTCCCGGCGGTGATCGCCCGCCCGCTTGCGGTGGGAGTGACGACGGCGCTGACCTTCGGGCTTTTTCAGGAATTACTCCAGATCATCCTGCAGGAAGGGACCATCCGCACCGCGATCAAGCGTCTCCTCTTTACCGATGACGGACTGCCGCCGCGGGGCGCGCTGATCGTCTTTGTCGTGGCGGGGGTCCTCTCCGCGCTGCTGCGGGGCCGCCGCGGTGGCGTCCGCGCGTGGGCGGCGAGCCGCCCTCCCCGGCAGCGCCGCGTGCTGTCCGCGGGAGCCCTCGTGCTGGGGGTCGCCCTGGTCCTGGTGCTGCCCGTGGTGGGAGGTCTCTTCATCGCCCAGGTCCTGGTGCTGGTCGGGCTCTACGTCCTGATGGGCCTGGGGCTCAACCTGGAGGTCGGCTTCGCCGGGCTGCTCGACCTGGGCTTCGTGGCGTTCTTCGCCATCGGCGCCTACACGGTCGGTCTGCTCACCTCCACCGGTGAGCACGCCATCGCCGACCTCTCGTTCTGGGCGGCGGTGCCGATCGCCGTCGTCGCCTCCTTGATCGCGGGCTTCCTCTTCGGCCTGCCCATCCTGCGCATCCGCGGCGACTACCTGGCCATTGCCACGCTGGGGTTCGGCGAGATCATCCGGCTGCTGTTCCTCTCCGACGCGCTGCGGCCCTGGTTCGGCGGGTCGCAGGGCGTGCTGGGGATTCCCAAGCCGGAGCTGTTCGGCTTCGAGTTTTCCGGCCCACAGCAGCTCTACTACCTGACCCTGATCGCGTCGGCCTTCGTCGCCTTTGTCGCCGCCCGGCTGCGCGATTCCCGCCTGGGGCGGGCATGGATGGCGCTGCGCGAAGACGAGGACGTCGCGGAAGCGATGGGCATCAACCTGGTCAACGTGAAACTGCTCGCCTACGGCATCGGCGGGGCGATGGCCGGCATGGGCGGGGCGATCTTCGCCGTGATGCTGGGGTCGATCTTCCCGCACAGCTTCTCGTTGATCATCTCCGTCAACGTCCTGGCCCTGATCATCGTCGGCGGCATGGGCAGTCTGCCCGGCGTCGTCGTGGGCTCGCTCTTCCTGGTGGGGCTCCCCGAGCTGCTGCGCGAGTTCTCCGACTTCCGCTTCCTCATCTACGGCGCTGTGCTGGTGATCATGATGCAGTTCCGGCCTGAGGGCCTCTGGCCCTCGGCCGCGCAGCAGCGCGAGCTGCACGAGGAGCGGGCGGACATCGCGGTCGCCCCGGTGGCCGAAGCCGTCCCCGGCGAAGCCCAGGCGGAGGGCGGGGGCTCCTGATCTCGATGCCCATCCTCACCTCCCGCAAACTGACGAAGCGCTTCGGGGGGCTGGTGGCGATCAGCGGGCTCGACCTGGACGTCGAGGAGCGCGCGATCCACAGCATCATCGGCCCCAACGGCGCCGGCAAGACGACCTTCTTCAACTGCGTCACGGGGTTCTACCGCGCCGAAGAGGGGACGATCGCGTTTCAAGAGCAGCCGCTCGACGGCCTGACGCCGGATCGGATCACGCAGATGGGCATCGCCCGGACCTACCAGAACATCCGGCTCTTCGCCGACATGACCTGCCTGGAGAACATCCTGGTGGGCATGCACCCACACCTGCGCTCCTCCTGGCTCGGCGCGATCGCGCGCACCCCCGGGATGAGGCGGGAGGAGGTCGCCGCCCACGAGGAGGCGCGGCGGCTGCTCCGGTTCGTCGATCTCCGCGGCAAAGGGGACTACCTGGCCAAGAACCTTCCCTACGGCGAGCAGCGCCGCCTGGAGATCGCCCGCGCGCTGGCCAGCCGCCCGACGCTGCTGCTGCTGGACGAGCCCACCGCCGGCATGAACCCGCGGGAGTCCCTCGACACGATGGCCTTCATTCGCCGCCTGCGCGACGAGCTGAACATCACCATCCTGTTGATCGAGCACAACATGCGGGTGGTCATGGGCATCTCGGAGCGCATCACCGTGCTGGACTTCGGGGAGAAGATCGCCGAGGGCACCGCCGATCAGGTGCGTAGCGACCCGCGGGTGATCGAGGCCTACCTGGGCACCCAGCGCGGGGTGGCGGAGCTCGGGGCATGACGGCCGGGGGGCGCTGATGGCGCTGCTGGAGGTCGAAAACCTCCACGTCTACTACGGCAACATTCACGCCCTGAAGGGGATCTCCCTCACCGTCGAGGAGGGGGAGATCGTCGCGCTCCTCGGCAGCAACGGCGCCGGCAAGACCACGACCCTGCGCACGATCTCCGGCCTGCTGCGCCCCAGCGAGGGCATGGTGCGCCTGCGCGAGGAGACGATCGGGGGGCTCCCGCCGCACGTGATCGTCTATAAAGGCGTGGGACACGCGCCCGAGGGGCGGCGCATCTTCGCCCGTCTCAGCGTGGAGGAGAACCTGAAGATGGGCGCCTACGCCCGGACGGATCAGGCCGGGATCGGCCAGGACCTGGAACGGGTCTTCGTCCTCTTCCCCCGCTTGAAGGAGCGGATCGGGCAGGTGGCGGGCACCCTCTCCGGCGGGGAGCAGCAGATGCTGGCCATCGGGCGGGCCCTGATGGCGCGCCCGCGCGTCCTGCTGCTGGATGAGCCCTCGATGGGACTGGCCCCCGTGCTCGTGGAGCAGATTTTTGAGACGGTGAAGGGGATCAACGCGCAGGGTACGACGATTCTGCTTGTCGAGCAGAACGCCTATATGGCCCTCAGCATCGCGCAGCGCGGCTACGTGTTGCAAACAGGGGAAATCGCTCTCTCTGGGGCTGCGGCGGACCTGCAGGCCAACGAGGAGGTCCGGCGGGCGTATCTGGGGGGGTAAGGCTGCGGGTCAGGCCCTCCTGAAACCGAACTGGGCTATCCCCGTTCTATTGATGCCTCGCGTTCCCGCGCAAGTGTCCGCGCTTTTGAAGGAGCTCACGGCGCAATTGCCGCTTCTTCTCGGCAGCAACCTCGTCGGGATCTATCTGCACGGCTCCCTCCCCCAGGGAGGCTTCAAGGCAGGGCGCAGCGACATCGACTGCATCGTTGTCACGAAGCGGAAACTGAGCGATACACGGTTTGGGACGCTCGGCGCATCGCTGGAGCGGATCGCCCGGTGGAATCCTGGGCTGCGCGGCTGCAAATGCTCTTTCTCCTCAAGGATGGGCTTCTCAGGATGAATGCGAGCGCGTGCCTTTATCAGTTCGGCATCCTCAAGCGTATCCGTTCGGACGGCAACCCGATCATCTGGATGGACGTACGGCAGAGCGGGAGGGTGCTGTTCGGCCCGCGTCCGGAATCACTCGTTCCTGAGATAACACCTGAGATGCTGTTTCACGCTCTCGAACGCGAGCTGGGCTACTTACGGGAAGAAATCAGCGACAAAGCCGAGAGCGAATGGAGGAACATGCCATCGTATCGCGCATACGCGGTGCTGACCGTGTGCAGGATACTCTACTCGCTCGAGAAGGACGATGTGGTCTCAAAAGAACGCGCCGCCCGGTGGGCGTTGAGATCATTGCCAGAAGAGTGGCATCCGGTGATCCGTCAGGCGCTACGCTTCGATGACACTCGTCGATCACCAGCCATTGCGCTCCATCCGATCAAGCAATTCATCGAATTCGCCGGTACCCAACTCTCGGCGGGTCCCGCGGCCTGACCGCATGGACCCGGTCTCGCTAAGAAACTCGCTGTAGCCGGCGGGTCATCTGCTCGTGTTCATGCCATATGGCTGCCGGGACCCGCTCGCCGAACCGCTCGAACGTGGTGCGCTGTTCCTCCAGCCCCTTCAGCCACCCGTCCCGGTCGAAGGAGAGGGCCGCCTCGACATCCTGGCGGGAGACCGAGAGACCTTCCAAGTCGAGGTCCTCGGGACGGGGCATCAGGCCCACGGGCGTCTCGACCGCGCCACCCCGGCCCTTGATCCTTTCCACGATCCACTTGAGGACACGCACGTTCTCGCCGTAGCCCGGCCAGAGGAACCGCCCGGAGGCGTCGCGGCGGAACCAGTTGATGCGGAAGATCTTCGGGGGCGTCCGCACCCGCCGTTCCAGGTCCAGCCAGTAGGCGAAGTAGTCCCCCATGTGATAGCCGCAGAAGGGCAGCATCGCCATGGGGTCGCGGCGCAGCACCCCCGTCTGTCCGCTGATCGCCGCGGTCGTCTCCGTCCCCATGGAGGCGGCCAGGTAGACCCCCTGCTGCCAGGTGAAGGCCTCGAAGACCAGCGGGACGACGTGCGTCCGCCGCGAGCCGAAGAGGAAGGCGGAGATCGGCACCCCCTCGGGATCCTGCCAGCGCGGCGAGATGGTGGGGCAGTTGCGCAGGTAGGCCGTGAAGCGGGAGTTGGGCTGGGCGACGGGCCCGCCGGCGGTATCCGCCGGTGCGCCCCGCCAGTTGATCACCCCGGCGGGCGGCCGCTCGCTCAACCCTTCCCACCAGGGCTCACCCTCGGGCGTGAGGCCCACATTGGTAAAGATCGTTTCGCGACTGACCATGCCCATCGCGCTAGGGTTCGTCTCGGCGTTGGTGTTGGGCACCACGCCGAAGGAGCCGGTCTCTGGATTCACCGCGCGGAATGCTCCGTCCCCGCCGAGGTGAATCCAGGCGATGTCATCCCCGACCGTCCAGACACGATAGCCGGGCAAGGCAGAGACGAGCATGGCCAGGTTCGTCTTCCCGGAGGCGCTGGGCAACGCCGCCGCCAGATAGGTGACCTCCCCCGCTGGATCCTCCAGGCCGAGGATCAGCATGTGCTCGGCCAGCCAGCCCTCCTGCCGCGCCTGCCAGGAGGCGATGCGCAGGGCGTGGCACTTCTTGCTGAGCAGCGCGTTGCCGCCATAGCCTGAGCCGATGGACCAGATCAGCCGCTCTTCGGGGAAGTGCATGACGAAGCGGCGCTCCGGCGAGAGATCGCCCAGCGAGTGCATCCCGGCGACGAAGTCGTCCGCCGCGCGCATGTGCTCGAAGGCGGCCGGGCCGACGCGGGTCATGATGTGCATGTTCACCGTGACGTAGGGGCTGTCGGTGACCATCACCCCCACGCGCGTATACGGCGACCCGGCCGGGCCCATCAGGTACGGGATGACGTACATCGTCCTCCCGCGCATGCAGCCGCGGAAGAGCCCGCCCACGCGTTCCTTGGCGTCGGCCGGGGGCATCCAGTTGTTGTTGGGCCCGGCGTCGGCGCGCTCTCGCGTGCAGACGAAGGTGAGGTGTTCGGTGCGCGCCACGTCAGAAGGGTCGCTCCGGTGGAGGGAGCAGTCCGGGTAGCGCGCCGGATTGAGGGCAAGCAGCGTGCCGTCCTTGAGCATCATGGCGACGAGGCGCTCGTAGTCGTCGGGCGCCCCGCCGTACCAGACCACCCGGTCGGGGCGGCAGAGGCCCGCCGCCTGATCGACCCACGCCTCGACCGCGCTGCGATGACTGACGGGTGTGATCACCCGTCTATCGTAGCCCGTTTCCGTTCTCGGTTTTGGGCAGGGTGACGCTGAGGGTGGTCCCGACCCCTTCGCGGCTGGAGACGGCGATCCGCCCGCCGTGCGCCTCGACGATGTGGCGGCTGATGGCGAGGCCGAGCCCGCTGCCGGCCGTGCCCGATCGCGTGCGTCCGGCGGTGTAGAAGCGGTCGAATACATGGGGCAGGTCTTCGGCGGGAATCCCGCGCCCGTCGTCGGAGACCGTGATCACGACGCTCCCGTCGGTCTCGCTTGATGCCCAGCGGACCTCCACGCGGCCGCGTTCCCCGGTGAACTTGATGGCGTTGTCGATCAGATTGGTCAGGACCTGCGCCAGGCGATCGCGATCCCCAAGGACGACCACGCTCCCATCGCCGGCGACGGTCAGCGAGCGCCCTTCCGCCAGCGGCCGCAGGGAGGCCATCGTCTCGGCGATGAGCGCGGGCAGATCGACCGGAGCTAGCTCCAGGGAGGCGCCTCGCGACTCCCAGCGGCTGAGATCCATCAGGTCGTCCACCAGTTTGACCAGCCGATCCGCCTCCGCGTCGATGATCTCGAGGAAGTGCCGGCTCTGCGCCTCATCGCGCACGGCGCCGCTTAGGAGCGTCTCGGCGAACCCCTTGATGGAGGTGAGCGGCGTGCGCAGCTCGTGCGAGACGTTGGCGGTGAGTTCCCGGCGCAGCCGTTCGGTCCGGCGCAGTTCGGTGACGTCGCGCAGCACGGCCACGATCCCCCCGTCGTCCCCGTTGCCGCGGATGGGCGCGCAGCGGATCTCCACCAGCGTCTCCCCCGCCGCCGCGGGGAGTTCGGCGGCCACGACCCGCCGCTGGGCGATCGCCTCCTGCACGACCGCCCAGAATGCCGACGGCAGCACGTCGGCGGCCGGGAACCCGATCACACGCTCGCGCCGGAGGCCCAGGAACTCTTCCGCTGCGCGGTTGATCATCATCACCCGACCGTCGCGATCCAGGGCGAGGACCGCGTCCACCATGCCGGTGAGGATCGCCTCGAGCTTGTGCCGTTCCTCGCGCAGCCCGTGGATCGTCTCGCGCAGCCGTCCCGCCATGGCGCTGAAGGCGGCGCCCAGCCGGCCGATCTCGTCGCGGCTGTCGATGCGCACGGCCTCGTCGAGATCTCCCTCGCGCATCCGTTCGGCCGCGCGGGTGAGGGCCTCGATTGGGGCGGTGAGGCTGCGGGCGATCCGCCCGCCGACGAGCGTGGCCGCCACGAGCCCGAGGGCCAGCGCGCCCCCTAGCCAGGGCAGCAGGTCCTGGAGCTGCCGGCGCACCCAATGGGAGGGGACGGAGACCTGTACGATCGCCGCCGGCGGGGCTTTGCCGACCAGCGCCGCGGCGAAGATCCGCCCCTGTCCCGTGGCCGGGTCGATCCGAGCATAGTAGCTGCGCTCTTCGCCGGCGATCGCCGCGGCCACCTCAGGATCCACCGGCCGGTCGAGCGCCACGCCGGGGCGGCGTCCCTGAGGATCGAGCACGGCGATCGTGACGTCAGGCCGCCAGACGAAGCGCTGCGCCATCTTGTCGATCTCGGCCACCGGCATGCGCTCCTCGCGGATGTACGCGGCGATCATCGTCGAGATGAGGCGCGCCTGGGAGAGGGCGACGTACTTGTAGATGACGACGTACGACCGCTGCAGTCCCCAGACCACCACCGCCGTGACTACGGCGAGCGACAGCGCCGCCAGCACCATGTAGGTGGCGATAAGCTTGAAGCGGATGGAGCGGGTCATGGAGTCACCGCCGTCCCCGGGCGAGCGGGCGGGCCTGGGGATGCGAGGTCTTCAGTTTGTAGCCCACCCCGCGCACGGTCTGGATGAACGTGGGGGTGGAGGGGTTGTCCTCGATCTTCTCCCGCAGGCGGCTGATGTGCATGTCGACGGTGCGGCTGCTGCCGAAGTAATCGTATCCCCAGAGGTGCTCGAGCAGGAAGTCGCGCGTGAAGACGCGGTTGGGGTGGCGCATCAGGAGCTTGAGCAGCTCGAATTCCTTCGCGGTGAGATCAACCGGCCGCCCGCGTAGCCACACCTCGTGCGTGCCGGGGTCGAGGCGCAGCCCCTCGGCCTGCACCGGTTCGGCGTCCGGCAGCTCCGCCCCGCTGCCGGTGCGGCGGAGGATGGCGCGGATGCGGGCCACCAGCTCGCGGGGGCTGAACGGCTTGGTCACGTAGTCGTCGGCGCCGAGTTCCAGACCACCCACCCGGTCCAGCTCGCGCCCCCGGGCCGTGAGCATGAGGATGGGCACGCGCGACGTCCGGCGGATCTGCCGGCAGACCTCGATGCCGTCCATGCCGGGCAGCATGATGTCCAGCACCACCAGGTCGGGATGATCGCCGGCCAGGCGGGCCAGGGCCTCGCGCCCGTCTCGAGCGGTCGAGACCGTGAAGCCTTCCTGCTGCAGGTTGTACCGCACCAGCTCGACGATGTGTGGTTCATCGTCGACGACGAGCAGGTGCGGGGCGGCGCGCTCTTCCGTGGCCATCTACATCTCCTCCCCGGGAGGGGTTACATCACCTTCCGCAGCTCCCCACCGACGTACCCGGTGATCGCCACGACGGCGGCTCCCAGCAGCGAGAGCAGGATCGTCCAGCCGGGGGTCCTGAGCCGGCTCCGCCACCGCCCGACGAAGGCTGCGGCGAAGAGTAAGGTGGAGAGGTAGGCCAGGAGTTGATGCACCGTGTGCGCTTTCCGCAGGGCGGTGCCGACGCCCAAGGACTCCTGCAGGAGCAGATCTCGCCACCCGGCAGCGATCGAGACTGCGGCGCCGGCCAGCCCCAGGCCGATCAACCACCGCGCCATCGTGGCGAAGGTCTCCTGGCGGCGCGCCAGGTAGAGAAGGTCGAAGAAGGCCGCGGTCATCCACAAAGCGATGGGGAAGTGCACGAGCAGGGGGTGGATCAGCACGGACACAGAGCGCAACCCTCCTTGACACTCCCGAGGTGACCATCCATAGTGCTCCTTGGCGCCTCGCTCATCATCCCCTCGGGGCGTTTTGCCACTGTCACACAAATGTAACGTAAGAGTAACACAGGGAGGCAGCCGGAAGAGGTGGCGGTCATCCCCGCCCAGATGCGGGCGCTCGTCAAGCCAGGTCCCGGGCCGGGACTGGTTCTGGAGACGGTCCCGGTCCCCACGCCGGGGGTGGGGGAGGTCCTGGTGCAGATCGAGGCCGGGGGCATCTGCGGCACCGATCTCCACATCTACGGCTGGAACGCCTGGGCCGCCTCGCGCCTCCACCCACCCCGCATCATCGGCCACGAATTCTGCGGGACCGTCGTCGCGCTCGGGCCTGAGGCGAAGGGGGTGGCGGTGGGTGACTTCATCGCGGGGGAGTCCCACATCGCCTGCGGGCGCTGCCAGGCCTGCCGCCGGGGCGCGCGGCATATCTGCGAACGCCTGGAAGTTCTGGGGGTCGACCGGGACGGAGCCTTTGCCGACTACCTGGCCATGCCGGCCCCCAACGCCTGGCTCCTCGACCGTCGCGAGATCCCCCCGAGGGTGGCTGCGGTGATGGATCCGCTCGGCAACGCCACTCACGCCGCCTTCGATTCGGCCACCGAGAGGTCGTCGCACTCATCTGGTGGAGGGTCGCTGGCCGGTCAGACCGTGGCGATCATCGGCTGCGGACCGATCGGGCTGATGGCGATCGGCGTGGCGCGTCTGGCCGGGGCCGCCTTCGTCGCGGCCTCCGATCCGATGGCGGAGCGCCGCGCCCTCGCCGAGCGGATGGGCGCGGATTTGGTGCTGGCGGGCATCGACGTGCCGGCGCGGGTGCGAGCGGCCACGAGTGGCGAGGGCGTGGACGTGGTGTTGGAGATGTCCGGCCATCCCGCAGGAATCCGAGACGGCCTGCGCTCGCTGCGCAACGGCGGGTCGGTGGCGCAGCTGGGGCTGCCCGCGCGGCCCGTGGAGATGGATCTGGCCGCCGACGTCATCTTTCCGATGGCGCGCGTGCACGGCATCTTCGGGCGGAGGATCTGGCAGACGTGGGAGCAGGCCACGGCCCTGCTGCGGCGGGGGCTGGACATCACCCCGGTGATCACCCACGTGCTGCCGCTGGATCGCTTCGAGGAGGCCTTCGCGCTGCTCCACTCCGGCTCCGCCGGCAAGGTCGTGCTGACGCTTGCCGAGAAGGACTGATCGGGAGGGAACTGGCGTGGTGGCTCGGATGCACAATCCACTCGCCTACCTGGACGCGGAGCTGGGGGAGCTGCGGGTGCGGGGCCTCTTTCGCTGGCCGCGGCTGCTCTCGGGACCGCAGGAGCCGGTGGCCACCTACGACGGGCGCCGGGTGATCAACCTCTGCTCCAACAACTACCTCAACCTGGCCAACGATCCCCGCCTCAAGGAGGCGGCCGGCCGCGCCATCAGCGACCTGGGGGTCGGCCCGGGCGCCGTGCGCACGATCGCCGGCAACATGGCCATCCACCGCGACCTGGAGGCGGCCCTCGCTGCGTTCAAGCGGACCGACGCCGCCCTGCTCTACCAGTCCGGCTTCACCGCCAACGCCGGCACGGTGGCGGCGGTGCTGGGCAAAGAGGACGTCATCGTCAGCGACGAGCTGAATCACGCCAGCATCATCGACGGCGCGCGGCTCTCGGGGGCGACTAAGAAGATCTATCCGCACCGCGACGTCGCGGCGGCGCGGCGGTTGCTCGCCGAGTCGGCCGGCGCCCGGCGGCTCCTGCTCATCTCCGACGGGGTCTTCAGCATGGACGGGGACATCGCGCCGCTCCCCGATCTGGTCGCCGCCGCCGAAGAGGTCGGGGCGATCATGATGGTGGACGACGCGCACGCCAGCGGCGTGGTCGGACGGCAGGGTCGCGGCACGGTCGACCGTTTCGACCTGCACGGCCGCGTGCACATCCAGGTGGGCACCCTGTCCAAAGCCTTCGGCGGCCTCGGCGGCTACGTTGCCGGCAGCCGCTCGCTGACGGATTTCCTGATCCACCGCGCCCGCCCGCTGCTCTTCTCCACCTCTCACCCGCCGTCCGTCGCGGCCTCGGCGCTGGCCGCGGTGCGCCTGGTGCAGGAGGACGACGAGCCGATCACCCGTCTCTGGGAGAACACCGCGTTCTTCAAAGACGGATTGAGGGGGCTCGGCTTCGATACCGGCATCAGCGAGACGCCGATCACTCCCGTCATCGTCGGCGACGAAGCGAAAGCGATGGAGTTCTCGGATCGGCTCTTTGCCCTCGGCGTCTTCGCCCTCGGCATCGCCTTCCCAACCGTCCCGCGGGGCAAGGCCCGTGTGCGCACCATCGTCACGGCGGGGCATACGCGCGCGCACCTGGAAGAGGCGCTGGCCGCCTTCAAGCGCGCCGGGGAGGAGCTCCGCCTGATCTGAGAGGGCACACCATGCGCGTCTTTACCTCGCTGCTCACTCCCGCGGAAGCGCAGGCCCGGTACCACGCGGCGCTGCCGCTCCGGCCGTTGGAGACCGAGAGCGTCGGCCTCGATGAGGCGCTCGATCGCGTCCTGGCCGGCGACCTCGTCGCCGAGGACGATCTCCCCCCGTTCGACCGCTCGACCGTCGACGGGTACGCCGTGCGCGCCGCCGACGTCTCCGCCGCGGCCGCGGCGTCGCCGGTCCGGTTGTCCGTCACCGCGGAGGTGCGGATGGGGGAAGATCGCGCACTCGACCTGCCCGGAGGCGGCGCCGTCCGGATTCCCACCGGAGGCGTCCTCCCTGGAGGCGCCGACGCTGTGGCGATGCAGGAGCACGTCGGGCGCAGCGGCGCGGAAGCGCTGATCTCACGTCCTCTCCATGCCGGCGAGAACGTCCTCACCCGTGGCGAAGACGTGCGGCGGGGAGCGGTGGTGCTGCGCGCGGGCCGCCGCCTGCGCCCGGCCGACCTGGGCATCCTGGCCGGCCTGGGCCGCGTCCGCGTGGAGGTGCGGCGGCGTCCCCGTGTGGCGGTGCTCAGCAGCGGCGATGAGCTGGTGCCGCCGGACGTGACGCCGGCGCCGGGGCAACTGCGCGACATGAACGCGGCCGCCCTGGCGGGGTTGGTCCGCCGCGCCGGCGGGGACCCCGTGCTTTTTCCCATCCTCCCCGATGATTTGCCGGCGGTCACGGAGGCGCTGCGAGGCGCCGTGGCCCGGGCCGACCTGGTGACGATCTCGGGGGGAAGCTCGGTCGGGGAGCGCGACGTCGTGGTGGATGCGATCGCCGCCCTCGGACCGCCGGGGATCGTCGTGCACGGCATCGCCATCCGGCCGGGCAAGCCCACGCTCCTCGGCGCGGCGGGAGCGCGCCCGGTGATCGCCCTGCCCGGGAACCCCGTGTCGGCGATGGTCATCTTTGAGGCCTTCGTCCGGCCGCTCATCGCCATGCTCCTCGGCGAGCCGCAGCCGCAGCGCCCGGCGGTGCGCGCCAGGGCGGGCCGGGCCCTCGCCGCGCCGGCGGAGCGCGAGGACCATCTGCGCGTCAGCCTGGAGAGACGCGGCGAGGAGCTGTGGGCGCATCCGCTCCCGGCGAAGTCGGGGTTGCTGACCTCGCTGGTCCACGCCGACGGCATCGTCGTCGTGGCGGCGGGCCGGCGCGTCGCGGAGGGCGAGACGGTCTCGGTGGAGCTCCTTGACGGCTGAGCGGCGGCGGCGTCGCCCCCACCGGCTCACGCACACCGATGCGGCCGGGCGCGCGCGCATGGTCGACGTGGCGCCCAAACCGGAAACCGCCCGCGAGGCGGTGGCCCGCGGCGAGGTGCGGATGCGAAGAGAGACGCTCGCGCTGATCCGCGCGAACCAGGTGGCCAAGGGCGACGTCCTCACCCTGGCGGAGACGGCCGGGGTGATGGCGGCGAAGCGGGTGGCCGACCTGATCCCGCTGGCCCATCCGATTCCCCTGACCGAGGTCCAGGTCACCTGCCGCCCGCGCGCTCCAGATACCGTCGCCATCGAAGCGCGGGCGCGCACGGTGGGCCGCACCGGTGTGGAGATGGAAGCGCTGACCGCCGTCGCCCTCGCGGCGTTGACGATCTACGACATGTGCAAGGCGGCCGACCGCGAGATGACCATTGAGCGCGTCCGCCTCGTCCGCAAGCGAGGAGGGCGCAGCGGAGACTTCACCCGCGGCGGGGAACCCCCGACGGCATGAGCAGCCTGCACGGACGGCGCGTGGCGGTGCTGACGGTGAGCGACAGCGTCGCCGCGGGGCGGCAGCCCGACACCAGCGGAGACCTCCTGGTCGACTGGGTGTCCGCGCAGGGCGCGCAGCTTGCTGCCCGCGACGTGACGGGCGACGAGCGGGACCGGATTGCCTCTACGCTGCGTCGCTACGCCGATGAAGTGAAGGCGGAGCTCGTGCTGACCACGGGAGGCAGTGGGGTGGCTCCCCGCGACGTTACCCCCGAGGCGACGGTCGATGTCGCGGAGCGTCTGGTGCCGGGCCTCCCCGAGGCGGCACGACAACGCACCGCTGGGGCGACACCGTTGGCGATCTTGTCCCGCGGCGTTGCAGGAATCCGGGGTAGGACGCTGATCGTCAATCTCCCAGGAAGCCCGCAGGGCGTCAAAGAGTGGGTAGAGGCGCTGCTTCCCGCGCTGCCGCACGCCCTGGAGTTGCTGGCGGGGGAAGGTGCTTCCTGGGGAATCCCCCACCGGGCCTGACCTTTCCTGGTTCTCAACCCGCCCCCGGCTCACTGTCGTCTCTTCTGATCGCCAGTCCTATTTGCTGGCGCTACCTCCAGCCTTCTTCTCCCGGTCACTCTCCTTGGCCCCGGAGCCGCGAGGAGGCTGAACAGGACCGGTATCCGGAGTCACGGTGACGGCCGTCGGAGCATCGCGCGCGATCATGTTCTGGGCATCAGCGCCCTCCGCGACGGCGGCAGACAGGGGTAGCTCGGTCGGGTCCGAGACGAGCGGCCCGGAAGAAGGAAGAGGGAGGGGCGCCGAAGCGAGATGGAGTCCCGGGGGCGGCGGGAGGCTATCCCAATCGTTCCGACGCATCCCCACCACCGGGTTCTGCGAAGCAGCGGCGGTCAGCCGCCGCAATATCCTCGAAACGAGGTGGCGCCTCTGGGCGGTGGCCACCGACGAGACGGGTGGGCGGTTGGCCTCCAGCGGCCCCGCGAATGGTGTGCGGAGGATGATCGGGCTGTTGATGGTGATCAGGCCGGAATTGGATGATTGGATCGTGGGCAACGAGCCTGTGATGAGGGCGCTGAGGACGATGAGAGGAGCCAGGCTGGCGATCCGCCCCATGAGGGCAGAGGGCTCTCGGGTAGACAAAGGCGCGATCATAGGCCAGGCAGGTCAGGAAGTGGGATGTCCGGGATGGACGGCGGCTCAGGGATCGAAGGGACCTTTGGCTCCGGGGGGTTAGGGACGCCCGGCGCTGCGGGTGGCTCCGGATCAGGCAGCGGTGGAGCAGGCGGTAGCGGCGGAAGTTCCGGCGGGGGTGGTAGGGGGTTAGATGGGGGAGGAACTGGATCCTCGGCGGGGGGGCGGAGGCGCCACAGGGGCAGGGTCGGGAGCAGGAACGGCCGGAACCCGCGGATCGGGTGTGACCTCCGGCGAAGTGACCGGGGCACCCGGACGTGGAGCCGCTGAGACCGATGTGTTGGACGGTGCAGGGCCTGCAGCGGCAGGCCCTGCCAGTGGCATCGATTCCCCTGGCTGCGTGACAGTGGAGGACTGGGTGTTTGCGAAGGGCCGCTGTGTTGGATGGTCTCTGATCGTTGCCACTGCCTGAGCGGGTAGTTGTCCAGAGCGGGAGAGGGCCGGTGCGGGTGGGGCCGCCGGGGTGACCGGCTGCATCGCACCGGTGGCTTGCACGTTCTCTTGTAGGTTCTCCACCACCGCCGGCGCCGGCTGATTGAGCCGCAACATGGCGCGCAGGAGGATGATCGGCGCCCGGACGATGATTCGCCCGAATGGACCCGTCTGTACCCCGGTTCCGACGACGGCGATGACTACAATCGCTGACAGGATCGCCCAGCTTCGCGTCCTCATGCGCCTGCTCCAAACCTGTTTTCGGTGGTCTAGGAGGCTCATGCACGGGCGGGGCTTCTTTTAGACCTCTGGTCTAGCTGTTCGAGGGGACTGGGCATGAATTATCACGACCATGCGCCTCTGGGCCCGTCTTTCCTTGCTGCAGCGCTTCACCGTTGCCAGCACCGTCATCGCCGTGAGCCTGGCGGTGAGCCTGTCGGCGGTTACGGTCCGGGTGATCACCGCCTTCGTAATTCAGGACGAAGCGAACGTTGCCGCCGAACTGGTCCTCCGCGCCTTTTCCCCCCAGCTGCGCCCGGACGACCTGGAGGGGACGCTCCCAGCGTCGCGCAAGGTCCTCCTGGATTCGCTCTTCCTGGCCCACGGCGTCTCCGACAAGATCCTTCGTGTGCGCCTCTGGCGCTATGATGGAATACTGCTGTACACGAACACCCCAGAGAACGACCGCTTCACCACCGTGCCCGCCGATCTCTCCACGCCGGAAGGCTATCGTCAGTTCGTGTTCGCCCGTGAGGGACTGGAAGGAGAACTGCGGGGGCAGGCGCGTGTCTTCGTCCCGGTCACCGCCGACGCCGGGCGCACGCTGGGGGCGTTCGAGATCTTCTATGACCTCACCGTGCTTCGGGAGCGGCTCGCCTATACCAACCGGATCATCTGGACGGTGGTGCCGGCAGGGTTGTTTGTCTTGTACGCGTCGGTGTTCGTGCTGGTGCGTCGCTCCTCTCGCCTGTTGCTGCAGCAGCAGGCCGATCTGGTCACCGCCCACCTCGGCACCTACCATGCGCTTGCCAGCGCGATCGATGCCAAGGATTCCTATACCGGGGACCACTCCGTGGAGGTCAGCCGGCTGGCGGTGACGCTGGCGCGCGCCGTCGGCCTGAGGGATGAAGCGCTGGAGGAGCTCAGGATGGCCGCCCACCTGCACGACCTGGGCAAGATCGCCGTCCCCGATGCCATTCTCATGAAGCGCGGTCCGCTGACCGATGAGGAATTTGCCATCGTCCGCCGGCACGCCGACGCCGGATACGCCATCCTGCGCGACGCCCCGCTGTCCGAGCGTGTGAAACTCGCGGTGCGGCACAACCATGAGCGCTGGGACGGGACCGGCTATCCGAGCGGGCTGTCCGGGGACGCGATCCCGCTCTTCTCGCGCATCCTGGCCCTTGCCGACGCCTTTGAAGCGATGACCAGCGACCGGCCCTATCGTCGTGCTTTGCCGCAGGCGGAGGCGGTCACGCGACTGCGCGCTGGAGCGGGCACACAGTTCGATCCGCACCTGGTGGACCTCTTCCTGCGCCGCGCGTTGACCCTCTCGAAAGCCTCCCACTATAATGAATCGCACGCTCCAGTCGGCGTAGCTACAAGCATCCGCTGACACGTGGCTCTTCCTGTGGGCCGGTGGCGCAGTTGGGAGCGCGCTTGCATGGCATGCAAGAGGTCGGGGGTTCGAATCCCCTCCGGTCCACCACCGCACGTCCCGCATCTTGACGGCCACACACGCCGCTCTACAATTGAGTGAAACCGTTCCTGGCGATGATCGGAAGCAGTAGGTGATCCGCCGCCTGAGCGAGCCGGTGTGAGGGTGCGAACCGGTGACGGGGATCGCCGAACTCGTCCGAGAGCCATGCCGATGACGCGCAGCGACGGTGCGGCCAGTCGGCGTCGTTCCCCCACGTGACGGGGCCAAGCGGGCGCGGGCCGGATCAGCCGGCCGCGCCAATCAGGGTGGTACCGCGGAGGCCGCCTTCGTCCCTGAGACGGAGGCGGTCGATCATTTGTGAGGAGGAAGCGCCGTGAAGCCCTCCGAGGTCATCTGGGTCAACGGGGAGTTCGTGCCGTGGGCGGAGGCGAAGGTGCACGTGCTCACCCATGCGCTGCACTACGGCAGCAGCGTCTTCGAGGGCATCCGTGTCTATGGCACGCCGGACGGCCCGGCCGCGTTCTGCCTGGACGCCCACGTCCGCCGGCTCTTCGATTCCTGCCGGATGGCCCGCATGGAGCTCCCGTACTCGCGCGAGGCGCTGGCGGAGACCATCCTCACCCTGGTGGGGCGCAACGGGCACGACGCGTGCTACGTCCGCCCGATCGTCTTCCGCGGGATGGACTCGCTCAGCCTCGATCCGCGCAAGTCGCCGCTGGAGGTGGCCATCGCTTCCTTTGAATGGGGGCGCTACCTGGGGCCGGACGCGCTGGAGGAAGGGGTGGACGTGATGGTCTCTTCCTGGTCGCGGATCGCCCCCAACACGCACGCCGCCATGGCGAAGATGGGCGGCAACTACGTCAACTCCTCCTTCGTCGCCATGGAAGCGGCGGACCAAGGGTTCGTCGAGGGGATCGCCCTGGACACCCAGGGCTACGTGAGCGAAGGCAGCGGCGAGAACATCTTCCTCGTCCGCGATGGGACGGTGACGACCCCGCCGCTGGCGAGCTCCGTCCTGGAGGGCGTGACGCGGCGGGTGGTCCTGACGCTCTGCGCGGACCTGGGGATTCCGGCGCAGGAGGCGCTGGTCCCGCGGGAGATGCTCTACGTCGCCGACGAGATCTTCTTCAGCGGCACCGCCGCGGAGATCACGCCGGTGCGCGCGGTCGACCGGATCACAGTGGGCGCGGGGCGGCGGGGAGCGATCACGACCCGCGTGATGGAAGCGTTCTTCAGCGTGGCCGAAGGGCGGGGGCCCGATCCCCACGGCTGGCTGACCCGCCTCCACCGAGGCGAATTCGCGCCGAAGGTGATTGCGCGGTAAAGGAGAGGTGTCCGTGAAGACCCTGGAGCGCTACGAGGCGCAGGCCATCGAGGGCAAGTGGCAGGCCCGCTGGGAGGCGGACCGGCTCTACCACGCGCCCGACTTCGATCCCCGGCCGAAGTTCTACTTCCTGACGATGTACCCCTACCCGTCCGGTGACCTGCACACCGGCCACTGGTACGCCATGGCGCCCAGCGACGCCGCCGCGCGCTTTCGCCGCATGCAGGGCTACAACGTCATGTTCCCGATGGGGTTCGATGCCTTCGGCCTGCCCGCTGAGAACGCCGCCATCGAGCGGGGCATCCACCCCTACACCTGGACGATCGCTAACATCGAGCGGATGCGCCGGCAGATGCGCTCGATGGGCGCGATGTGGGACTGGGAGCGGGAGATCGTCACCTGCGATCCCGACTTCTATCGCTGGAACCAGTGGTTCTTCCTGAAGATGTACGAGCGGGGGCTGGCCTACCGGGCGATGGCCCCGGTGGACTGGTGTCCCAAGGACAACACCTCCTTGGCGCGCGAGCAGGTCGTCGGCGACGAACGCGTCTGCGAGCGCTGCGGCACGCCGGTGATCAAGAAGACCCTGGAGCAGTGGTTCCTCAAGATCACCGCCTACGCGGAGGAGCTGCTGGACTACTCGACGATCGAGTGGCCGGAGCGTGTGCGCCTGCTGCAGGAGAACTGGATCGGGCGCAGCGAGGGCGTGGAGTTCACGATTCCGGTGCGGGATCACCCGGGCCGTTCCTTTGACGTCTTCACGACGCGGCCGGACACCGTCTTTGGGATGACCTTCGCGGTGCTGGCGCCCGAACACCCGCTGGTGGACGTCCTGACGACACCGGAGCGGCGCGCCAAGGTAGAGGCGTACAAGTTCAAGGCCGCCCGCGAATCCGACATCGAGCGGCTCTCCACGGAGAAGGAGCGCGACGGCGTCCCCATCGGCGCCTCCGCGATCAACCCGATGTCGGGTGAGGCGGTGCCCATCTACATCGCCGACTACGTCCTGCTGACCTACGGCACGGGCGCGATCCAGGGGGTGCCGGCCCACGACCAGCGCGACTTCGAGTTCGCGCGCAAGTACGGCCTGCCCATCCCCGTGGTGATCGCCCCGCCGGGATGGCAGGGGGAGCCGCTGGAGGCCGCCTACCTGGGCGAGGGCACCATGGTGCACTCGGGGGAGTTCGACGGCCTGCCCAGTGCGGAGGGCTGGCGCCGCATCGCCGAGGCGATGGAGCAGCGCGCCATTGGCCGGCGCAAGGTCAACTACCGGCTGCACGACTGGCTGGTCAGCCGGCAGCGCTACTGGGGGACGCCCATCCCGGTCATTTACTGCAAGACGTGTGGCACGGTGCCAGTGCCGGAGGATGACCTTCCGGTCATCCTCCCGCATGACGCCGAGTTCCGCCCCACGGGAGAGTCGCCGTTGAAGCATCACGACGGCTTCCGAAAAGTGCGCTGCCCGCAGTGCGGCGGGGAGGACGCCGAACGCGAGACCGACACGATGGACACGTTCATCGATTCCTCCTGGTACCAGTACCGCTACCTTAGTCCGCGCTACGCCGACGGCCCGTTCGATCCGCAGCCAGGCCGCTACTGGCTGCCGGTGGATCAGTACACCGGCGGCATCGAGCACTCGGTCCTGCACCTGCTCTACACGCGCTTCTGGACCAAGGTGATGCGCGACCTGGGGCTGGTGGACTTCGGGGAGCCGATGCAGCGCTTGTTCAACCAGGGGATCGTGCTGGGTCCCGACGGCTACCGGATGAGCAAGTCGCGCGGCAACGTGGTCGATCCGGACGAGCAGATCGCGCGCTACGGCGCCGACACCTTCCGCGCCTACCTAATGTTCATGCGGCCGTGGAACGAGGGCGGCCCCTGGGACACGCAGGGCATCGAGGGGGTGCACCGCTGGCTGCACCGGATCTGGAGCCTGGCCACCATTCCCGCCTCGCCCTCCCGTCATCCCGCCGGTGAGGGGGACGGGGACGCCCGGGAGATCCGCCGCCGCACGCACGCCACGATCAAGCGCGTCAGCGACGACATGGCAGGGTTCCGTTTCAACACGGCAATCTCGGCGCTGATGGAATTCGCGAATTTCCTGGGCGAGACCAAGGAGCGAGGGGGGGAGCGGCAGGAGTGGGACGCGGCCCTGCGGACGCTGCTGCTGATGACGGCGCCGATCGCCCCGCACCTGGCCGAGGAGCTGTGGGCGCGGCGGGGCGAGGCGTACTCCATCCACCAGCAGCGCTGGCCGTCCTATGATCCGGAGCTGGCCCGCGCCGAGCGCGTCACTCTGGTGATCCAGGTGAACGGGAAGGTGCGGGATCGCATCGAGGTCGCCGCCGGCATCGTCGACGCCGAGGCCAGGGCGCTGGCCCTGGCCAGCGAACGGGTGCGCCGGCTGACCGCCGGCCGCCAGATCGCCGACGTCATCGTCGTTCCTGGACGTCTGGTCAACATCGTCCTGGCGTAGCGGGCGCCCACGGAGCCGCGCAAACCGGCGGCCTGAGCGCGATATCCTCCCTGGAGCCATTGTGCCTGGGGAGGAGCCATGGAAGACCCGCCACGCCTCACCTTCGGCCGCCGGGAGCAGGCGGCGCTCGCGCTGCTCGCCGGTCTAGGCCTGCTGCTGGTCGGCCGCCTGGCCATGCGGCCGCCGCCCAGCACGGGACCGCTGCTTGTCGCCCCGGCGACGCCATCGGAGCTGGCCGTCCACGTGGCCGGTGAGGTCGTCATCCCCGGCGTCTACCGTCTGCGTCCGGGAGCGCGCTGGTCGGACGCGGTGGCCGCCGCCCGGGGGCCCACCTTCCTGGCCGACCTGAGCGCCGTCAACCTGGCCCAGCCGGTGCGGGATGGGGACCGCGTGTTCATCCCGCGGACCCCGGAGCCCGTGCTGCCTGCAGGCGCCGAGAACGAAGACGGCGAAGGCCCACCCGCCGGAGCGCAGCGACGCGCCGCTGCCCCGCGCCCCGTCCGCCCCAGCGCGGCGGCGGCCGCCCCGGTGGAGCTCAACGCGGCGACGGCGGCCGACCTGGAAGCGCTGCCCGGGATCGGACCGGTGCTGGCCGCGCGCATCGTCGCCCACCGGGAGCAGCACGGACGATTCGAGCGCCTGGAGGATCTTCTTGAGGTGGAAGGGATCGGCCCGCGTCTGCTCGCCCGCCTCCGGCCGCTCGTGCAGGTGCGGTAGGACCTTCGCGCCCTCGACGGCGACCCGGCACCTTTTCCCTGCCACCCCGAGCCCGTGCCAGATCGCCAAATCGCGAACTTTCCCTTGCACCGTTGCGTAACACAGGAGAGAACGATGAGGGCAGGTCGCGCGCCCTCGCGGGGGAGGACTCCGCGGTTGGGCCGGCGACGGCGAATGAGCTGGCCGCCTATGAATCGCTGGTCCGGAGGTACGGGGGGTACGTGTACAACGTCGCCTTCCGGATGAGCGGCAACGACGCCGACGCCAAGGACCTGGCGCAGGAGGCGTTCATCCGGGTCTTCCGCGCGTTTCGCCGGATCGATCCAGACGCGCCGCTGGAGGCCTGGCTGCACCGCATCGTCAAGAACCTGTACATTGATCTGGTCCGGAAGTATCCGAAGGGCCGCTTCGAGTCGCTCTCGGCGCCGGTGCCGACCGCCGGGGGCGGAGAGGTGACGCGGGAGTGGCCGGGGCCGGAGGCGGACAACCCCGAGACCATCGTCGACGCCCAGATGGACGCCGCGGTGCAGCGGGCGCTGCTGGGGCTGCCGAAGGATCTGCGGATGGTCGTGGTGCTCTCCGACATTCAGGGGCTCCCCTACGAGGAGATCGCGCAGGCGCTGGGGGTGCCCCTGGGCACGGTGAAGTCGCGGCTGCACCGGGCGCGCAAGATTCTGCAAGAGCGCCTGGGACATCTGATGAGGAAAGGGCAGGAGGGAGCGTAGCGACGTCGATGCACCCGCAGGTGGAAGGACAACTCTCGGCCTATCTGGACCGGGAACTGCCGCCGGAGCAAGAGGCCGCGGTCCGCCGTCACGTCGCCGGCTGTCCGTCCTGCCAGGAGGAACTGTCGCGCCTGACGCGTCTGAAGCGCCTCCTCTCGGCGCTGCCGCAGCGGGCCGCCCCCGACCTCTGGCCGCCGATCCGCCGCGCCCTCGCCGAGGGTCAGGTGCGCCGTCCCGCCTGGTGGACGGTCTGGCGGGAGCGCCCCGCGGTCGCGTTCGCTGCGGCCGCGGCTGTCGTGCTCCTCCTCCTGCTGCCCCTCGTCCGGGGGCAGATCGACCGGCTGCGCGCCGCGGAATTCGGCGCCGACCTCTTCGTGCGCGAGCACGCCATCAGCGCCGCCGACGACCCACTCCTTGATCGCGCCTACCTGGGCTTGCTGGTCACTGACGCCAACCTGGCGATCGTGGGGGCGCGGCCGCGGGAGGCTCCGGCTCCGCGATGATGCGCCTCCTCCTGCTGCTGCTCCTGGGAACGGCGCTGGCGCTGCCGGCGCAACCCGCCCTCGGCCAGACCGGGGGGGGCCTACCCGAGGCGGCGGCGGTGCTGCGCAGCATGGTGGAGGCTCCCGCCCTCATCGACTATGAAGGCACGAAGATCATCTCGGTGCGACGGTCGGGGGCGCAGACGGTGACGGTGCTCGAAGCGCACAAGCGCTCGGGCAAGACACGCCTGGAATTTCTCTCCCCCGAACCGATCGCCGGCCGCATCGTCATCGATACCGGAGCGGACTTCTGGCACTACGAGCCCTCGCTGCACATCGTGTTTCAGGGATCGACCCTCGCCCGACCGGTGCATCCCCGCGCCGCGGCTGAGGCGCTGGCCTCCGCGTACCATCTGCAGCTCCTCGGGACCGAGGAGGTTGTGGGCCGGGCCGCGTTTGTGCTCTGGTTGGGAGCCCGCCGGGGGGAGGAGAGCCGGACCTTCTGGGTCGATGCGGCGACGGGAATCCCGCTGCGCATCGAGGAGCGGCGGCGCGGCGAGCCGGTCTACGTCGCCTACTTCTCGCGCATCTCCTTCAGCCTCAACTTGCCGGAGGCGCTCTTTCGCTTCCGCCTCCCCGCGGGGGCCCGTTCCTTCTCGCTCTTTCCTTCTCGAGACCCGGGCATCTCGATTGCGCAGGCGGAACGGCAGGTGGGCTTCCGGGTCCGCCAGCCCTCGACGCTGCCGGGGGGACTGCGCTTCCAGGGGGCCTCGGTGGCACAGTACGGCTCCCTGACGGCGGCGCACCTGCGCTACGTCGACGGGACCCAGCCCATCTCGGTCTTTCAGGTGCCGGCGCGCCGCGTGGTCACCGGGGGCCAGCTCGAGCCGGGCGAGGAGATCGTGACCGGCGGGGTGAGGATGCGCATGGTCGATCTCGGATACTTCCGGATGCTCTCCTGGGAGGAGCGCGGGCTGCACATTGCCATCGTGAGCAGCCAGCAGGCTGCGCCGCTGCTGGCGCTGGCCCGTCAGTTCATCGGCCGATGATGCGCCTTCTTATTGGTGTCCTCGTTGCTGCCCTTGCCGCGGTTCCCCCCTTGCCCGCCGCGGCGGCCGCGAAGGGATCGGGTTCCTCGGGAAGCGCGCAGGCACAGGGGGGCCCGGGATCTGGCGGTTCAGTGGTGGGAGTGGTGCTGGCGCAGGCCGGGGGCACCCTCACGCTGCTGGCCAGGGGCAACAGCCTGCTGACGGTGATCATCGCCGGGACGGCCGCGGTCGCGGGGGGGAGCGGCAAACGGTCGCCGCGCGATGATGGCATTGCGCGCGCCAGCATCGTGGAGGTCGCGGGTCCCCGCAACTCCGACGGATCGCTGAGTGCCCAGAGGGTGGCTGTCCTCTTCGACGCCCGCAGCGGTGCCCGCGCCTCCGGCCGCATCGTCCGCGCGGCGCAGGATGGAGGGCTGGTCCTCAGTGACGGCACCGTCGTGGCGCTGGGTGACGACGTCTGGGTGTTCCGTGGCACCACGCTGCTGTCTGCGGGCGCCCTGACGCCAGGGGTCGCGGTGACGATCTACGGCCAGCCGCGAGGCGGACGCCTGATGGCCCGGGTGGTCGAGGTCTCCCTCTAGGGCGGAACGCTCGTCCCCGCCGCCAGGCGGGGGCCAAAGTGCAGCTCGCCTTCGAAAGCGTTGTGGGCGCGGCAACGGAGCTGGATGTTGTCTACGGTGGCATCTCCCCCTTCTGCATAAGGGATGACATGATGAAACTCCAGGAAGCCGGCGTCCCGGCAGCGACGCCCGCTCTTGCTCACGAACGCGCACCGACCACCATCACGGAGCCAGACGATTCGCCTGACGGCAGCCGGGATGTGTCGGGATTCCGAGCCCGTCGTCCCGCCCGGACGAGGACATGTTGTGGCGGCCACCTTTTTCCTGGCGACGTTGTCGAGCAACGCCGTCAAGGCTCGACTGATGATCTTGTCCAGATCTCCGTCGGGGATCTGATGCCGCAGCAGATCCTGCGCCAGGCGCAGCTTCTCGACGGTCTCCGTGCTCGCCGTGAACCGGACTTTGTAGCGCTGTGGCGCCAGCGGGGCGACGGTCGCCGGGTGTGGATGAGGCTGCGGACTCGCCGGAACCGGCGGGTTCGCCACGGGGGGCCTATTGCCGTGCATCGCTTCCTCTGTACTGCCGTTGCCGGGGCTCGGCTCTGACCCTGTACGCGGAACGGGAAGTCTTCGGAGGAGGGAAGCGACGGCGGCTCGTGGATACATTTCCGCAATCAGCTCCTCGACCGCCCGCTTGCTCTTGAAGCGCGCCCGCTCGAGGAGCTGGCCGTCCTTTTCTGTGGTGAGGTAAGGCGCCAGCAACCTCACGGTCGTTAGCGTCAGCGATCCTTCAAAGAGCCACTTCACAATGACAGGGAATTTGCGTGACGCCCGGGCGGCCTCGATGCGATTGTACGCAGAGTACTCGGAAAGTTGGAGCGCGTCCGTGCAGTAGGCGAACAGTGAAGAGAACCCCTCTGCCAGGTGAAGCCGGCGCGTGTCCAGTTCGGCGAGGTGGGCGATGAGAAGCGCCGTCGCCTCCCGCTCCGCAGCTGCCAGTTCGGCGACTCTCTTCAATAGCTCCTGGTCGGAAAGGCGGGCAAGGGACAGGGTTGTCGCGTCCATGGGCCTCGTTACTCCTCCAACTCGTGAATGGCAGATGATGAAGAGATAGTCTGGGCATCCGTCGGATTCATCGGCGAGTCGCGACTTGCATTACGGGGGGGAAGACGGAAATTCGAGCGAACTCGCTCCGGGGCGAGTTTCCGGCAAAGTTCCAGTAAACTTGCGGCCGAGGACAACTCTGGGCCTCAGGCCGGCATGGCCCTGTTCTCAAGGAGCCCCTTTCCTCGCCGTGGAATCGCTCCTACAGCATGAACATTGCCGAGTTCCAGCAGAGAATTGCGGCCACCTATGGCGCGCGCGACCGGCGGCGAGGGCTCGACGGAACATTCCGGCGCCTTGTCGAGGAGGTGGGTGAGCTGGCGCGGGCGCTGCGCCACGGCGATGCCCGCGCCCTGGAAGAGGAAGTCGGGGACGTCCTGGCCTGGACGGTCAGCGTCGCCGCCCTCGCCGGCGTCGACGCCGGAGGCGCGGCGCATCGCTACGCCGCGGGGTGTCCTAAGTGCGGCGCCTCCCCCTGCCGCTGCGTCGAGGATGATCCCGGCGTGGCGGCCCTCGGCGCCGCCGGGCGGTGAGGGCGCCGCTGCGCGCCGCCGCGCTGCTCATCGTGTCCATCGCTCTCACCCCCGCCTTTGCGGCCACGCCGATGAGCGTGCACCAGGAGGCCGTCCTCGTCGATCTGCACGCGGACACGCTCCTCGATCTGGCCGCGGGGCGCCGGTCGCTCGATGGGAGCACGGCGGGAGGACACATCGACCTGCCGCGGCTCCGGCGGGGCGGAGTGGACGTCCAGGTCTTCGCGGCTTTCGTCCACCCGCGCGAGGCCGCAGTGGGACGGCAACGCGTGCGCGAGCTCATCGCCGCCTTCGACCGGGCGATGGACCGGCACGCCGGACAGATTGCGGCGGTCCGCACCGTCGCCGAGATCGAGGCGGCCCAGCGCGCGGGAAAGATCGCCGCGGTGCTGGCGGTGGAGAACGGCGGGGACGCCATCGGGGCCGACGTCGATCAGGTCGATCAACTTTACCGCGCCGGCGTGCGCATGATGGGGCTGACCTGGAATCCTGCCAATCTGCTGGCGGATGGGGCGTCGGAATCGCGACACAGGGGGCTGACGGCGCTGGGGCGGCAAGTCGTCGACCGGATGCAGCGGCTGGGGATGGTCATCGACGTCTCCCATCTCTCGATAGAGTCGCTCTGGGAGGTGCTGGCGGTCAGCCGCGGTCCGGTCGTCGCGACACACTCGGACGCCGCCGCGGTGCACCAGCACCGGCGCAACCTCTCCGACGCGCAGCTGCGGGCGCTGGCGGGGCGGGGCGGGGTGGTGGGCGTGAACTTCTTTCCACCCTTCCTGGGCGCGGCCACGCTCGATCGAGTGGTGGCGCACATCGACCACATGGTGAGGGTCATGGGCGTCGACCACGTTGCGCTGGGATCGGATTTCGACGGGATCACGGCGGTCCCGGCCGGGCTGGAGGACGTCTCGCGCCTCCCGGCGTTGACCGCGGCGCTGCTGGCGCGCGGCTACCGGCCTGAGGACGTGCACAAGATTCTCGGGGGGAATGCCCTTCGGGTCTTCCGTCAGGTCTGGGGCCGCTGAGCCGCCCCGGCGAGAGGGCCCCACGTGAGCAGGGCCTCGCGCAGAATCGTCGCGGCCAGGACCGCGGTCGCCCCTGAAGGATCGTACGGCGGTGAGACCTCCACGACATCGAGGCCGACGATACGGAGCGGCGCGAGAACGCGCAGCAGGTCGATGAGATTAGCGCCGGTCGGTCCTCCCGGCTCCGGATTGCCGACTCCTGGCGCGGCCGAGGGATCCACCACGTCCATGTCCATCGAGAGATAGACGGGCCCGTCCTCGAGGACGGACCAGAGGTCGTTGGAAATCTTCAGATTCGGCTGCGCCGCGCGGAGTGCGCGGGCGGCGGCGAACTCCTCCCGCGTCCCCGACCGCGCCCCCAGAACGATGATCCGCCCGGCCTCGACCGTCTCCAGAATTCTCCGCGCCACCGTGGCATGAGACCAGCGCGAGCCCTGGTACTCCTCACGTAGATCCAGGTGGGCATCGAGGATGAGCACGCGCAGATCGGGATGACCCGCCGCCACGGCCTGCACCGCGCCGACGCTGACGCTGTGATCGCCCCCCAGCATCACGGGCAGGCTGCCCTCCGATACGACAGGGGTGAGGGCCGCGCGCACCGCCTCGACCATGGCCTCGGCGGGCAGCGCCTCGATCTCGAGGTCGCCGCGGTCCGTCAGGACCAGCTCCTCGAGGTCGCGGTCGAGGACGGGGCTGTAGGACTCGACGGACTGTGAGGCCCAGCGGATGGCCGCGGGACCAAAGCGCGCGCCCCGGCGGAAAGACGATGTGCGGTCATAGGGAGCGCCGAGCATGACGGCGGCTGGGGCGGCGGGCGCGGACGCCACCGGGCGCGCCCCCAGGAACATCGCGCCGCTACCCGCTGATGCCGAGGTCGCGGGCGATGAAGGGCGGGAGGGCGAAGGCGCCGCGGTGGATCTCCGGGGTGAGGTACTGCAGGGCGAACCCGGCGGTGCGGCGCGCGATCGACTCCGCGCTGACCGCGGCGGGATCGGCGGCCGCCCCGACCGTGAAGGACCAGAGCACCCCCGGATAGGTCGGGACGGTGGCGAGGGAGGTGACAACCTGAGGGAAGACGGCGGCCAGATTGGCGCGCACCATGCGGATGAGGTCCTGCTGGTACAACGGGGAGCCGGACTGGACCGCAATCAGCCCCTCGGGGGTGAGGCGCTGGCGCGCCGCGGCGTAGAAGGGCTGGGCGAAGAGGCCGATCGCCGGCCCCTTGGGGTCGGTGGAGTCTACCAGGATGACGTCAAAGCGCTCGGTGGTCTCGTCCATGAAGCGGATGCCGTCGGCGATGTGCAGGCGCGTGCGCGGGTCGTCGAAGGCGCCGCCGGGGATCTGCGGCAGGAAGCGGCGGGTCACGTCGATGACGTCGCGGTCGATCTCCACCATCACCGCCGACTCGATGGGGTGCTTCAGCGCCTCCTCCAGCAGGCCGCCGTCCCCGCCGCCGATGATGAGGAGGCGGCGCGGCGCCGGGTGGGCGAGGAGGGGGAGGTGGGCCAGCATCTCGTGGTAGATGAACTCGTCGCGCTCGGTGGTCTGCACCGCCTCATCGAGGACGAGCATGCGCCCGAAGTCTGAGTTGGCGATGACCCGGATCTCTTGGAAGGCGGAACGTCCGCGGTAGAGCTCTTCGTCAATACGATAGGTGTGGGCGAACCCGGGCCCGCCGACGTCGGTGAGCCACCCGCTCATGCCCATGCGGCGCCGGGGCCATCGGGACCCGGCCAGAGGAGGGCAGCGGCGACGACGCAGCCCACCCGCTCGACGAGATGTTCGCGCGCGGCCACGTGGATCTCTTCGAGTTGCAGGTCCCGCTGGGCGAAGGCGTCCTCGACCATGCGGCGCACGACCGCTTCCGCGTTCTCCGCGCTGCCGGTGTGCGAGTGCTCCATGATGACGCCGTAGCTGTCGCGGGAGACGCCGATGCCCAGGGCGGCGGCGATCCGCTCTCCTGAGGTGTGGCTAATGATGGATGCGTAGACGGCTGGAGTGAGCATCCCTGGGAATAAGGGGGGTAGGGGGATAATTCGCGCTCCTGGAGGGAAGATGCTGGTCACCCGGATGAAGTTCAGGTTGGCGATGCCCGCGTCCATCAGGGCCCGGTCGAAGGCGTTGAGTTCGCTGCGTCCTTCCCCCGCGCCCGCCACCAGGCTGGCGGCTTTCGGCAGTTCCCACATCGGCGGCCTCCCCGTCAACGCTTCCCATCATCCCATGAGGGATTGGGTCGTCAAGGGCGAAGTCTTTTCACGTATGCTCCGCCCGGCGGCGGTCCTCGTGATCGCGGCTGCTCTGCTCCTCACTCTGCCGCCCACCCTCCCGGCGCAGTCCAGCTTCGGGTTCGGCGCGGTCGATGCGGCGCCCGCGGCCTTCGCGCCGCTGCGCGCCGCCGGCGTGCGCGCCGTCAAAATCCTCGCCGACTGGGCGGCCCTCGAACCGACGCGAGGCCATTTCGTGTGGACCGGGCTCGATGCCGCGGTCGCGGCCGCAAAGAAAGAAGGGCTGCAGCCCGTGCTGGTGCTGGCCTATGTGCCCGCCTGGGCCTCGCTGGCAACGGGAGAGGACCTGCGCCAGCCCGCGGTGGCCACGCGCACGCCGCCCAAGCAGATGGCCGATTGGGAGCGCTTCGTGACTGCGGCGGTGCGACGGTATCGTGAAAACGTGAAGGAGTGGCAGGTTTGGACCACGCCGGCCCTGCCGTCCTTCCGCGGGACTGCTTCAGAGTACCTCCGGCTGGTGGCGGGAACGCGGCGGGCCTCCCTGGCCGCCGATCCGCAGAGCCGGATCATCATGACCTCGCCCCCAGGGATCGATCTCTCCCACGTGCAGCGTGCGCTGGCGCAGGAGGCCGGCGCCATCTCCATCGTCTCGGTGATGCCGAACGGATTGATGCCGGAGGAATGGCTGCGTCCCCTCGCCGTCCTGCGCGGTCGCGTGCTCGCCCGGACGAACCGTCCCCTCTGGGTGGAGTGGCACCCCGGCCGCCCCGATCTCTCCGAGGGGCCGGCCGCGGTGCGCGCGGCGGCGGTCGCGCGGGCGGCTGGCATCGAGCGTCTGTTTACCTCGCTGGACCTGCGGCAGGTCGATGCACCGACGCGGGCTGCGCTCGAGATGGTGGCCACGCTGCCGTTCAGCGGCTATCTCCATCGTGGGCCCGGTCTCTACGCCCTCCTCTTCGGTCCCGACGATCGTGCCGTCCTCGTGGCCTGGGCCGATGGAGGCGACGGACCGTCCCTGGAACTGGCCGTGCGGCCGGACGCCAAGATCCAACCACTGGGCGCTGGGCCGGCACCGGCGATCCAGGAGGGGAAAGCGGTTCTGCCCCTAGGGCCCGCGCCGATGGTCGTGACCGGCCTGGCCCCCGCGGTGGTGGAGGAGGCGCGCGCGACGCTGGCGCAGCGCGGAGCACTGCTCCCGGTGCGCCCTCCCGAGCGGGACTTCACCGCGGCCACGGAGGTGACCACGCGCCTGTCAGGGAGCAGCGTCGAGCGGGGACTCTACAACATCCTCCGGACGCGCAAGAACGGCGCGGTGCAGGTCGTCCAGGTCGGCAACGAGGAGGCGGTGCGCGTGCCCTCGCAGGGGGAGGTCGCCTTCGTCTACTTTGACGTCGATGACACCTTCATCTTCTTCAACGACGGGCGCGCGACCGTGGAGGTGACCGTCGAGGTGGCCGGCGCGAAAGCCGCCCAGAGCCTGGGGTTCAATATCTTCTACGATTCCCGCAGCGGTTATCGGTTTAGCACCTGGCAATGGGTCGAGGTCAAAGAAGGGTGGGTCAGCTACACGATCCGCCTCGACGACGCCAGTTTCGCCAACACCTGGGGCTGGGATTTTTCCATCAACGCCGGCGCGCAGCGCAAAGAAGATCTCACCGTCCGATCGGTGACGGTGCGGAAGGTAGGCCGCTAGCCCCCGTCGAAGCGCATCCCCACGATTCCCGCAGACGTGAGGTGGAGAGCGATGTCGAGGCGACTTGGAGCCGTGCTGTGCCTGCTCGCCCTTGTGCTGGCTGTCTCGATCGTGCCCGCGACCGGCGCGCCGCCGCCGATTCCCGCCACGCTCAAGGTTGGGGCGCTCTTCGACCTGACCGGACCGACCTCCGACGTGGGGGTGGACTACAGCAAGGGGGTGCTCGACCACGTCCGCTACATCAACGAGGTCCAGGGCGGCATCCGCGGCCGGGTAAAGATCGACCTGGTGTGGGCCGACTACGGGTACCGCATCCCCGAAGCGCTGAACCTCTACCGCAAGTACCGCGACGTGGACAAGGTGCAGGCGATCATCGGCTGGGGCACCAACGACACCGAGGCGATGAAGGAGCAGATCGCCACCGACCAGATCCCCTACATCTCGGCCTCGTACTCCTCGCACCTCAACGACCCGTCCAAGACGCCTTACAACTTCTACCCGGTCAGTTCGTACTCGGACCAGATTCGCGCAGTGCTGAAGTACGCGCGCGAGCTCGCTCGGCGCGAGAACATCGCGTCTCCTAAGTTTGTGTTTGTCTACCCCGATCACCCGTACGGGCTGGCGCCCATTCCCGCCGGTAAGGCCTACGCCCGCGAGCTCGGCTTCGAAGTGGGCCCGGACCAGATCGTCGCCCTCACCGCGTTGGAAGCCCGCTCGCAGGTCGCCGCCATCCGCGCCTTCAACGCCGACTTCGCTTGGATCGGCGGCACCACCAACTCCGCCTCGGTGATCGTGCGCGACGCCAGGCAGGCTGGGCTGCGCACGCGGTTCTTCGTCAACGTCTGGGGCTACGACGAGAACATGATCAAGCTGATCGGCGCCGCCGCCGAGGGGACGTACGGCAGCACGCCCCACGCCTACTTCGGCGAGCCGGTGCCCGGCATGCGCACCATCTACGAGGCCTACCGCCGCTTCCAGGGCAAGGAGGTGCCGCAATTCCAGTGGGGCACCACGCAGACGCCCTACATCGCCTCCTACATCCGCGGCTGGCTGAACGTCTACATGCTGCGCAAGGCCCTCGAGACGATCGTGGACAACTGGGCCACCTACTCGCGCCTCCCTGGCGGCGGCTTCGACGGTCCGGCGGTGCGCTCGGCGCTGGAGCTGCTGAAGGACTGGGATCCGGAGGGACTGGCCCCGGCGATCACCGTCACCCGCGTCGACCACCGGCCGAGCACGACCACGCGGATCATGGTGGTGCGGAACGGGCGCATCGTGGTCGCCGACCCCGAGGTGACCGTGGAGCGGCGGCGGGACTGGTTGGGCTTCTAAGCAGACGCGGCTCAGCCGCGTGCTGACCCTCAACAATATCGAGGTCGTCTACTGGGGGACCATCCTCGTCCTCAAGGGGGTCTCCCTGTCGGTGCCGGCCGGTCGCATCACCGCGCTGATCGGCGCCAACGGCGCCGGGAAGACCACCACCCTCAAGGCGATCTCTGGTCTGGTCCGTCTGGAGCGCGGCGAGGTGACTCGCGGCTCGATCGAGTGGGAGGGGCGGCGGATCGAGAACCGCCTGCCCGAGGACGTCGCCCGGCTGGGTATCGTGATGGTGCGGGAGGGCCGGCGTCTCTTCGAGGAGTTGACGGCGGAAGAGAACCTGCTCGTCGGCGCCACGCTAAGCGGCCGCGGGCGCGTGAGAGAAGGGCTCGACCTGGTCTACCGCTACTTCCCTCGGCTGCGCGAGCGGCGGCGCGTGCGCGCCGGCTATCTCTCCGGGGGCGAGCAGCAGATGCTGGCCATCGGCGCCGCCACGATGGCTCGGCCGCGGCTGCTCCTGCTGGACGAACCGAGCCTGGGGCTGGCGCCCAAGGTGGCGCACGAGATCTTCATCCTGGTCCAGCGGCTCAACGCCGATGAAGGCATGACCATCTTCCTGGTGGAGCAGAACGCGAAGATGGCCCTGCAGCTCGCCGAGTACGGCTACGTCATGGAGAACGGCAAGATCGTCCTCGACGGGCCGGCCGAGCGGCTGCGCGAGGACGCCGACGTGCGGGAGTTCTACCTGGGGATGAGCAAGAGCGGGCGGCGGCGCTTCACCGAAGTGAAATCCTACAAGCGACGCAAGCGGTGGCTGGCCTGATCAGTGACTGAAGGGCCAGAGGTCGAGGTAGCGTTTGAACTTGCGGAAGAGCGTGGCCAGCCCCCCGGGTTCCCAGATCAGCAGGCCGATCAGCAGGGCCCCGAAGATCACCTCCCGGGCGGGCGTGGCCGCCTTGCTCAGCGCGGGAATGACCTCGACCAGCGCGGGGAGCACGATCTTCAGCCCCTGCCCGAGCAGGATGACGAAGGCGGCGCCCAGGTGAGGCCCCCAAATGCTGGTCAGACCCCCGATGACGATCATGGCGATGTAGTCGATCGACTGCACCAGCGAGAAGTGCTCCGCCCCAATCACGCGGTTGTAGTGGGCGAAGAGGCTGCCGGCGATGCCCGCGTAGAAGGCGGCAAGGGCAAAGGCCAGCGTCTTGGCGGAGAGGAGGTTGACGCCGAGGACCTGCGCCGCGTAGTCCCGGTCGCGCACCGCCATCAGGGCCAGCCCGACCCGTCCCCGCGCCAGGTTGGCGGCGAAGATGCCTCCCGCCAGCCAGATCGGCAGGAGCAGGTAGTAGAACTGCGTCTCCGTGCGGATCTGAAAGCGCCCCAGCGCCGGTGAGGGGACGACGTTGCCGGCCATGCCCCCGGCGGTATGGATAATCACGTACTCGGTGATGAACTGGAAGGCCAGGGTGGCGATGGCCAGGTAGAGCCCTTTGATCCGCAGCGACGGCAGCCCCACCACCGCGCCGATGACGAAGGCGATCACCCCGGCCAGGAGAAAGGCGAGGAGGAAGGGCAACCCGAAGCGCGTCGTCGCCACCCAGGAGGCGTAGGCGCCCACCGCCATGAAGGCGGCGTGCCCCAGGGAGATCTGGCCGGCGAACCCGGTGAGCAGGGAGAGCCCCACCGCGCCCAGGGCGAAGATGCCGATGGCGTTGAGCAGGAAGAGATACCGGCCCACCCACAGCGGCGCCAGCGCCAGCGCGGCAGCCAGCAGCAGGAACCCCACGCGGTTGAAGCGGGTGTCCAGCAGCGCCATGTCGTGCGCGTAGGCGGTCTTGAAGTCGCCGGCCGGCCGGATGCTCACGGGTGATGCCTAGAGCCGCTCGATATGCTCGGTGCCGAACAACCCATACGGCCGGATCAGCAGGACCAGGAGGATGACCACGAACGGGGTGATCTCTTTGAAGCCGTACAAGGAGAATCCGGGGAAGCGGACGTTGGCGTCGATGTAGCCGCCGATGACGTTCTCGATCACGCCGATGAGGAAACCGCCCAGGATCGCCCCGGGGATGGAGTCGAGGCCGCCCAGGATCACCGCGGCGAGGGCTTTCAGCCCGACGAGGCCGACCGCGAAGTTCACCCCCAGCCACAGCCCCAGGAGGATGCCGCCCACCGAGCCGGCGATGGCGGCAAAGGCCCAGGCGTAGGCGAAGGCGCGCTTCAGGCTCACCCCCAGGGTGGAGGCGGTGAGCTGCTCGTTGGCAGCGGCGCGCATGGCAATGCCCCAGAGCGAGTAGCGGAAGAAGAGGGAGAAGCCCGCCAGCAGGACCAGCGCCACCGCGGCGCTCCAGATGCCCACCTGAGGGATGACCACGCCGCCGAGGGCGACGACCCCGGTGGGCACGACCGGCGGGAACTGGCGGGTGTCGCCGCCCCAGAGCCCGACCATCGTGCCGCGGATGATGTACCCGAGGGCCAGCGTGACGATGATCACGGAGAGGAGGGACTGACCGAAGAGGGGGCGCATCACGGTGCGCTCCACGGCAAAGCCCACCGCCGCGGAGGCGACCAGCGTGCCGGCCACGCCCAGGGCGAAGGCGAGCGCCACGGGCACGGGGAGGGCGCGCGTCAGGGCGATCGCCAGGTAGGCGCCGAAAAGGACGAGCTCGCCGTGGGCCAGGTTGAGGATCTTCGTGGATTTGTAGAGGAGGGCGAAGCCGAGGGCGATCAACGCGTAGATGGACCCCACGGCCAGGCCGATGGCCACCCCTTCGGCCACGAACTGGAGGCTCACGCCGGGACGTCGCGGATCTGCATCACCGCGTCGAGCTCCTGGGTGCGGCCGTCCTCGTAGCGCACGACAAAGCGCGCGCGGAAGGCATCGCGCTCCTCGTAGATGGCGGCCAGGAGGTCGGCGTAGCGGGCGGCGATGTGGGCGCGGCGCAGCTTGCGCGTGCGGGTGAGCTCGTCGTCGTCGGGATGGAACTCCTTGTAGAGCGAGACAAATCGCCGGATGCGCCATTCCGGCCGCATCCGGCCGTTCGTTTCGCGAACGAGGCTTCCCAGCAGCTCGAGGACCTCGGGTCGTTGCGAAAGGTCTGTGTACGACGTGTAGGCCAGCCCGCGGTCCTCCGCCCACTTCCCCACGTTGCGCAGGTCGATGTTCAGGATGGCGGCCAGGTAGGGCCGGCCCTCGCCGACGACCATGGCCTCCTGCAGGTAGGGGGTGAACTTGAGCATGTCCTCGATGACGCGGGGCGCCACCGCGACCCCGTCGGCCGTGGCGATGATGTCGCCCATGCGGTCGAAGAGGATGACGTCCCCGCTGGGATCGAGCGTGCCGGTGTCGCCGGTGTGCAGCCAGCCGTCGCGCAGCGCGCCGGCGGTGGCCTCGGGGTTGTTGTAGTAGCCGACGAAGACCGAGGGGCTGCGGGAGAGGATCTCCCCTTCGCCACTGAGGCGCACCTCGGTCTCGGCGATCGGGGCGCCCATCGTCCAGAAGCGCACCGCGCCGTCCCGGTGCACGCAGGAGATGCCGGCGATCTCCGTCTGGCCGTAGATCTGCTTGAGGTTCAACCCCATCCCGCGGAAGAACTTGAAGTAGTCCGGCCCCAGCGAGGCGCCGCCGTTCCAGGCGGTGCGTGTGCGCGTCATGCCGATCTTGTCCAGCAGCGGGCGGTAGACGGTCCAGTAGCAGAGCCGCCAGAGCGCCCGGCGCAGCCGCGGCACCGGCCGGCCCTCCGCCTCGCGCTCCACGATGCCCTGCCCCAGCCGCAGCGCCGCGCCGTAGACGGCCTGCCGCAGCGGGCCGGCGTCGAGCATCCGCACCGTCACCGCGGAGTGCAGCCCCTCATAGATGCGGGCGGGGGCGAACGTGAAGTGGGGCCCGATCTCGCGGAAGTCGCGCTGCGCGGTCTCCGGCTCCTCCGGGAAGTTCACCGTGAAGCCGACCAGCTGGTGCAGGCTGCAGCTGATCATCTGTTCGCCGATCCACGCGAAGGGGAGGTAGCTGACAAATTGGTCCTGGGGGGAAATGTGCGGCTCCGCGGCCAGGAAGTTCTCGCTCTGGCTGAGCAGGTTGCGGTGGGTGAGCATGGCCAGCTTGGGGAGGGCGGTCGTGCCGGAGGTCTGGCAGAGGAGCGCGACGTCCTCGCCCCGCCCTTCCCCCGCCCGCTCCGCGAACCACTCCGGGGCGCGCGCCGCCCCTTCCCGCCCCGAGGCGGTCAGGTCGGCAAATGAGGTGAGCTTGGGGTGGCGGTAGCGCCACATCCCCCGCCAATCCTCCACGATGATGCGCTCGACCCCGGGCAGCGCCGACTCCATCTCCAGGATCTTGTCGGCCTGCTCCTGGTTCTCGCAGAAGACGAAGCGGGCGCCGGCGAAGCGCAGCAGCTCCGTCAGCTGTTCGGCCAGGCTGTCCTGGTACATCCCGCAGCTGAGGGCGCCGATCGCCTGGGCGCCCAGGGCGAGGTAGAAGAGCTCGGGCCGGTTGTCCCCGATCAGCGCCAGCACGTCGCCGCGGCGCAGCCCGAGGGCGGCCAGCCCGTGGGCGCACGCCGCCGCGGCCTCGGCGTACTGGCGCCACGTGATCTCGCGCCAGAGGCCGAACTCTTTCTCGCGGAAGGCCACACGGCCGCCGAAGCGGGCGACGTTGTCGAGCAGCCGCCGGGGCAGCGTGTCCGGCGCGGCGGTCGCCTCGCGCTCGGGGGCGCGCTCGAGCTCAGGGAGGGTGGCGACCGCGCTCACGCCACCGTCGCCTCGCCCACGTAGGCGCGCAGCACCTCGGGGTGCTGCTGGATCTCTCCCGGAGGGCCGTCGGCGATCTTGCGGCCGTAGTCCATCACGAGCAGGCGGTCGCAGAGGTCCATCACCACACCCATGTCGTGCTCGATCAGGATCATGGGCAGCCCGCGTACCTCGCGCAGCTCCAGGATGTAGCGCGCCATGTCCGTCTTCTCGTCGACGGACATCCCGGCCATCGGCTCGTCCAGCAGCAGCAGCCGCGGCTCCATGGCCAGGGCGCGCCCCAGCTCGACCTTCTTCTGGATCCCGTACGGCAGCTCGGCGACGCGGTGGTGGCGATACTCTTCCATCTCCAGGAAGTCGATGATCTCCTCGACGCGGGCGCGGTGGCGCAGCAGCTCCCGCTCGGCCGGCCCCCAGTAGAGGCCGCTGGGCAGCAGTCCGGCGCGCATGTGGATCAGCCGGCCGGAGGTGATGTTCGCCAGGACGCTCATGCCGGGGTAGAGGGCGATGTTCTGGAAGGTCCGCCCGATGCCCAGGCGGGCGCGCAGGTGCGGCGCCATGCGGGTGATCTCCGATCCGGCGAAGGCGATGTGCCCGCGCTGGGGGTGGTAGAAGCCGTTGATGCAGTTGAGCACGCTGGTCTTGCCGGCGCCGTTGGGTCCGATGATGCCCAGCAGCTCCCCGGCGCGCAGCGAGAAGGAGAGCCCGTCGATGGCGACGAGGCCGGCGAAGCGCAGGGTGATCTGGTCGGCTGTGAGGACGTCATCGACGAGGGGGAGGGGCGCGCCCACGCCGGAGGTATACGGCCCGCCGCGGAGCGCCTCCTCTCTCCGAGGAAGTGGCGTCCCCTCCCTGAGCGAAAACGTCGCCCCTCTCCGTTCCGCGGAGGCGTGCCCGCGGCCGCGGCGAAACACGTCTGCGTGGCGGCGTTCTTCGATCCGCGCGAAGGTCTCTCTCGCGCCGAATGGGAGCAGCACATGGCGCGCCGCCTCAGAGAGACCATCACCCACGCGCATGCCCGCACGGCGGCGGGCCGGCGGGCGGTGGAGGCCGGCGGGGGCATGGAGGCGGTGCGGGGGGAAGGGGGGCTGGCCCGCCTGCCTCTGCTGCGCAAGAGCGACCTCCCCGCGCTGCAGGCCGCGGAGGGCCCGTTCGCCGGGTGGAACGCCGTGCCCACCGAGCAGCTGCGGCGCATCTTCGTCTCTCCCGGACCGATCAACGATCCGGAAGGATCCGCGGAGGACTACTGGGGGTTTGCCCCGGCCCTCTGGGCGGCCGGCTTCCGGCCCGGCGATCTGGTGCTCAACACCTTCGCCTATCACCTCACCCCCGCCGGGCACATGTTCGACGCCGCCTTGGAAGCGCTGGGCTGTCCGGTCATTCCCGGCGGCGTGGGCAACACCGACGCGCAGCTCCGCGCGGCGGGGCAGCTGCGCCCGCGCGGGTACATCGGTACCCCCTCGTTCCTCGCGACCCTGCTGGAGAGGATCGAGGGCGAGGCGCCCTTCCGGGTCGCCTTCGTCTCCGGAGAGGTGCTCACCGGCGCGCTGCGCGCAGCGCTGACGGAACGCGGCGTCGCGGTCAGCCAGGGGTATGCCACGGCGGACCTGGGCCTGATCGCCTACGAGTGCGAGCGGCGCGAGGGGCTGCACCATGCCGGACGCGCCTTCATCGAGATCGTCGATCCGGAGAGCGGAGGACCCGTCGGCGCAGGGGTCTCCGGGGAGGTGGTGCTCACCTTTCTCAGCGAGATCTACCCGCTGCTGCGGCTGGCCACCGGTGACCTCTCCGCGTGGGATCCTGCCCCCTGCCCCTGCGGGCGGGGCTCGCCGCGGCTGACCCGGGTGCTCGGGCGGGTGGGCGAGGCGGTGAAGGTGCGCGGGATGTTTCTCCATCCCAACGAGGTGGCCGTGGCCCTGGCGGCGCTGCCGCAGGTGCGGCGGTATCAACTCGTGGTCAGCCGCGAAGGACATCAGGACCGGCTGACCGCGCGGGTGGAAGGGGAGGCGGGGGAACCCACCGCGCGCGCGGTCGCCGACCGCCTGCGCGAGATCACGCGGCTGCGGGCGGAGGTCGAGATGCTGCCGCCGGGGAGCCTGCCGGAGGACGCCCCCGCGATCGTGGACGAGCGCCGCTGGGAGTAGAGTGTGATGCCGGACGGGTGTCGTGTATGATTGTGGAAGTTGACGGCCCGGCCACCGGGCACTGACCACCGCGGGTCCGAGATCCCAGCCGGGCCCGCATCGAACGAGAGTCCCTGCGGCTGCCTGCCGCGCTATGGCGCGGCTGGGTCGCAGCACGGCACGGCGTCCCCATACACAGTGGTTCCTCCCGGCTGTGGGCCGCGGTCTGCGGCTCGCCGGGCGGGAGACAGAGGAGGTGGAGATCGTGACAGAGGTGCGGGTGGGCAAGGACGAAACGCTCGACAGCGCGCTGCGGCGGTTCAAGCGGCAGGTGAAGCGGTCGGGAGTGCTCAGCGAAGCGAAGCGGCACGAGCACTACGAGAAACCCAGCGCCAAGCGGCGGCGCAAGGCCGCCCGGCGGCGCCGCGGCGGCAATCGCTAGCCAGCTTCGGCAGCGGCGGCCGTCCCTGGACCCAGTGACTCTGCAGGATCGGTTGGAGGACGACCTCAAAGGGGCGCTGCGCGGCGGCGATGCCCTGCGCGTCTCCACGATCAGGCTGGCCCGGGCGGCGCTGAAGAACCAGGAGATCGAGCGGCGGCGGCCCCTCACCGAGGAGGAGACCGAGGCCGTGCTGGCCGCTGAGGTGAAGCGCCGGCGCGAAGCGATCGAGGCTTTTCAGCGCGGCGGGCGCGATGACCTCGCCCGGAAGGAATCGCTGGAGATGGCGGTCCTGCTGCAGTACCTCCCCACTCCGCTCTCGGAGGTGGAGGTACGCCGGATCATCGGCGAGGTCGTGGCCGAGACCGGCGCCTCCTCGCCCCGCGAGATGGGTCGTGTGATGGCGGCGGTGATGGCGCGGGTGCGGGGGCGGGCCGAGGGCGCGGTGGTCAGCCGGCTGGTGCGGGAGGCGTTGGGGGGCTGATGCCTCGAGGGCAGGGGCGAGGCGGAGGCGACTCGAGGGCGATGGCACGGCGGCGCGGAGGCAAACCGGTGAAGCGAGCGCAGAGCGCCGGAGGGGTCGTCTTCCGTCCAACTGCGGCCGGTCCCGAGGTGCTGCTGCTGCAGCATCAGGGCGGCAAGTGGATGCTCCCCAAGGGCACCATCGAACCCGGCGAGACCCCCGAGGGCGTGGCGCGGCGGGAGGTGCTGGAAGAGGCCGGCATCGGCAACCTCCGCCTCGTCGCCGATCTAGGGGAAGAGCGCTACTTCTTTTTCTGGCGCTCGGAAGACACCTACTACGACAAGACCGTGCACTACTACCTGATGGAATTTGTCGGAAGCGAAGAGCCGCGTCCTCAGACCGAGGAGGGGTTCATCGCCTGCGAGTGGGTCCCCGTCGACGAAGCCCTGGGCCGGATCAAGTACAAAGAGACGCGCGAGATCATCCGCCGGGCGCAGGTGGCCCTCAACTCCGGCTCCCCCGCGGCCCAAAGCTGAAGGAAGGCATGAACCGGCAGGCGGAGGCGCGGGCCCTGGAGGTGCTCAAGAAGTATCAGCGGCACCTCAACCCCGCCTGGTCCCGGCTCTTTCAGTTCGCCGGCCTCGAGACGCTGGCGGTTGAGGCCGAGGGCGCGGTGATCCGCGATCTGTACGGCCGCGAATACCTGGACTTCGCCGCCAGCGTGGCCGTCTTCATCCTGGGGCACCGCCATCCCCGCGTGATGGCCGTGGTCCGGCGGGAGCTCGAGCGCATGCCGCTGTCGGCCAAGTTCATGCCGGAAGAGCCGATGGCGGAGGTGGCCGCCGCCCTCGCCGAGGCGACGCCGGGAGACCTGCAGTACTGCTTCTTCGGCCACAGCGGCGCAGAGGCCAACGAGGGCGCGCTCAAGCTGGCCCGGCTGGCCACGGGAAAGCCCGGCTTCGTCGCCGCCCTGGGCGCTTTCCACGGCAAGACCTTCGGCGCCCTCAGCGTCTCGGGAAGCGACATGTACCGGACGCCCTTCCAGCCCCTCCTGCCGGGGGTGACGCACGTGCCCTTTGGCGACCTGGCGGCGCTGCAGGCGGCCATCGGCCCCGACACCGCGGCGGTCATCCTCGAGCCGATCCAGGGGGAGAACGGCGTCATCCTTCCGCCCGCCGGCTATCTTCGCGGCGTGCGCGACGCCTGCACTCGGGCAGGTGTGCTCCTCATCGTCGACGAGGTGCAGACCGGCCTGGGCCGGACGGGGAAGCTGTGGGCGTGCGAGTGGGAGGAGGTCAGCCCCGACATCCTTACCACGGCGAAAGGCCTCGGCGGCGGCGTGACCACCCTGGGCGCGTTCATCGCCACCCCGGCGGTGTACGAGCCCCTCACCCACGACCCCTACCTGCACTCCACGACCATCGGCAACCGGCTGGCCTGGGCGGCGGCCATCGAGACGCTGCGGGTGATTCAAGAAGAGGGGCTGCTGGCGCGCGCGACCCAGATCGGCGAGCGTCTGCTGGCGGGGCTGCGGGAGGTGTCGCGGCGGTACCCCAGCCTGATCGCTGACGTTCGGGGCAAAGGCTGCCTGGTCGGGGTTGAGTTTCCCAACGATGAAGTGGGGATTCTCGCGAACATGGGGTTGATCACCCGGCAGGTGCTGGCCATCCAGACCCTGAACCGCCGCCAGGTCGTGCGGTTCGCGCCGCCGCTGATCGCCACCGACGCGCAGGTCGACCGGGCGGTGGAGGCGTTTGCCGAGACGGTGGAGGAGGTCGAGTCGCTCGTCGCGGAGGCGCAGGCGGCGACCTGATCCGCGGTTGTGACAGCGCCGACCCGCGCGGTATAGTGGATGTGACAGGAACGACCCGGAGATCGCGCGGCGACCTCCGGACGGCGATGCGGGGGAGTAGACCTGCAATGGCCTACAGAGAGGAGGCGGCGTTGCGAGCCTCCGGCCGAGCAGGAGCGCCGCCCCCAAGCCGCGGACGATAGGGGAGAACCCGAAGCCCGCCGGGTCCGCCCGTGAGCGCGGATCGAGCGCCGGATCGGCGCACCTGACCCGGTCCGGAAGCGGGGTGGTACCGCGGGAGCGCCTCTCGTCCCCCTGGGATGGAGAGGCGCAGCTATTTTCAGGCGGCCCGAGACGCGGACATCGGAGCGGCGGGCCGCCGGAGGCGACCCTGAGCATGATGACGTGGCGGCAGACCTACCAGGGCTTTCTCGACTTCTTCGCCCAGCGCGGACACACGATCGTGCCCAGCTCCCCGCTGGTGCCGGCGGGGGATCCCACCCTGCTCTTCACCAACTCGGGCATGGTCCAATTCAAGGAGGTCTTCCTCGGGCATGAGCGGCGGGCCTACGACCGCGCCGTCACCGTGCAGAAGTGCATGCGCGTCTCGGGGCATCACAACGATCTGGAGACCGTGGGTCCCAGCCCGCGCCATCACACGTTCTTCCAAATGTGCGGCAACTTCGCCTTCGGCGCCTACTTCAAGCGCGAGGCGGTGCGCCACGCTTGGGACCTGGTCACCGGCACCTACGGCATCGATCCGGAGCGCCTGCGCTTCACGGTCTTTCAGGAAGACGACGAGGCCTACGAGGCCTGGCGCGAGCGCGGCATCCCCGCCGACCGCATCTACCGGATGGGGGAACGGACCAACTTCTGGATGATGGGGCCGGTGGGACCGGTCGGGCCCAACTCGGAGATCCACTACGACTGGGGCCCAGAGGCGGACACCTGCGGGCGGCCCGATTGCAGCGTGGCGTTGGACAACGACTGCGGCCGCTGGCTGGAGATCTGGAATCTCGTCTTCATGCAGTTCGACCAGGCGGCGGACGGCACGCGCACCCCCCTGGCCCGGCCGGGCGTCGACACGGGGATGGGGTTGGAGCGAATCTGCTCGGTCCTCCAGGGCGTCCCCACGGACTACGAGACCGATCTTTTCGCGCCGATCATGGACCGGATCCAGCGGCTCCTCGGGCACGACGGACGCAGGCGGGCCCAGGCGATCGTGCCCTACCGGGTCATCGCTGACCACGCCCGCGCGGCAGCATTCCTCATCGCCGACGGGGTCATGCCGGGGAACGAAGGGCGCGGCTACGTCCTGCGCATGGTGACGCGGCGGGCGGCGCGCTTCGGCCGGCGGGTGGGGTTGGAGCGGCCCTTCCTCCACGAGGTGACCGACGAGGTGGCGGGGCTGATGGGAGAGGTCTATCCCGAGGTGGCGACGCGGCGAAGTTTTCTCCTGCGGACGGTCCTCGCCGAAGAGGAGCGTTTCGGTGCCACGCTCGCCAGCGGGCTGGCCCGGCTCGACGAGGCGATCGCGGCCCTGCCCGCGGGAGAGCGCACGATCCCCGGCGAGGTCGTCTTCCGCCTGTACGACACCTTCGGGTTTCCCCTGGAGATGACAAGGGACGTGGCGGCCGAGCGCGAGCTGACGGTCGATGAAGCCGGGTTTGCGCGCGCCATGGAGGCGCAGCGGGAAAAGGCCAGAGCGGGCATCCGGCCTGGCTCCGCGGCGGAGGACGAGCTGGTCCGCGAAGCCGTGAAGGGGCTCGGCCCGACGGACTTCCTGGGCTACACGAAGCACTCGGCGCGGGGGCGCATCCTGGCCATCCTGCGAAAGGGCGAGCGGGTGGACGCGGCAGATGCCGGTGAGGAGGTCGAAGTGATCCTGGACCGGACCCCCTTTTACCCCGAAGGGGGAGGCCAGGTCGGGGACACCGGGCGTCTCCGGCACCGTCGGGGAGAGGTGCAGGTCACGGACACGCAGCGGGCCGCTGGCGGCATCATCGTGCACCTCGGCCGCGTGGCGCGGGGGACGGTGCGCGCCGGCGACGGCGTGGCGGCGGAGATCGATGCCGCGCGGCGCTGGGACATCATGCGGAATCACACCGCCACCCACCTCCTGCACCGCGCCCTGCACGAGGTCCTCGGCGAGCACGCCCGGCAGGCCGGCTCGCTGGTGGCGCCCGACCGGCTGCGCTTCGACTTCACGCACCTCTCCGCCCTCACGCCCGGAGAACGCGAGGCGGTGGAGACGCGGGTGAACGAGCAGATCTTCGCGGCCCTCCCGGTGCGCCCGCGCTGGATGAGCTATGAGGAAGCGATCCGCCTCGGCGCCATGGCGCTCTTTGGGGAGAAGTACGGCGACCGCGTGCGCGTCGTCCAGGTCGCCGGATACAGCCGCGAGCTTTGCGGCGGGACGCACCTGACCAATACCGCGCAGGCCGGCCTCTTCAAGATCGTGGCCGAAGGGAGCGCCGCCGCGGGGATCCGCCGCATCGAGGCGGTGACCGGGCGCGGGGTAGCCGGCTGGCTGCGCGCGCAGGAGGGCGCGCTGGCCGAGGCGGCCGAGGCGCTGAAGGTCACGCCCGCGGAGCTGCCCGCGCGGGTGCGCCGGCTGGCGGAGCGGGTGCGCCAGCTGGAGCGCGAGGTGGCCGGACTGCAGCGGGTCGGCGAGGCGGAGGATCTCGATCGGTTGGTCGCCACCGCCCGCGAGGTGGAGGGCATCGCGGTGCTGGCCGGGCGGCTGGACGGGTTGACGCACGACGGGCTCCGCCGCGTCGGCGACGCCCTGCGCGACCGGCTCCCCTCCGGCGTCTTCGTGCTGGGTGGCGCGGTGAACGGACGGGCGAACCTCATCGTCGTGGTGACGCCGGACCTGAACGCGCGGGGGGTGCGCGCCGATGAGTTGGTTCGAGGGGTGACGGGCACCCTCGGCGGCAGCGGAGGGGGACGGGCCGACATGGCGCAGGCAGGAGGGCGGGACACGGAGCGCCTGGACGACGCGCTGGCGAGCGTCCCCGAGCTCGTTCGCCGCGCTCTCGCCGGCGCGCCCCGGTGAGCCGGACGCTCGCGCTCGATCTGGGGGAGCGGCGCATCGGCGTCGCGCTCAGCGACCCCTCCGGTCTGATCGCGCAACCCTTGTCGGTGATCGAGCGCCGTAGTCTCCAGGCAGATCTGCGGCAGATCGCCGCCCTCGTCGCCGCCCACGACGTCGAGCGCGTCGTCGTGGGATATCCGTTGACGCTGGCGGGGCGCTCCGAGCGCGCGGCCCAGCGGGTGGACCGCTTCATCGCGCAGCTGCGCCGGGCGCTCCCCGTGGAGGTGGCGACGGTGGATGAACGCTTCAGCACCGTGGCGGCGGAGCGCGCGCTCCTGGAAGGGGGGCTGCGGCGGGAGCGGCGCCGCCGGGTGCGCGACGCGGTCGCGGCCGCGCTCATCCTGCAGGCGGACCTGGATCGGCGGCGGGCGGGCTAGGCGGATCCGTTCCTTGTGAAGCCGCAAGGATAGGGTTCCTTGTGAGGCCGCGAGGAGGGATGCTACACTGCACGCGGCCCATCGAGTTCAACCATGCCGGGAGCGTAAGCGGAGGTGATGTGTGGCCAGACATCGCGAGACGATCAGCCTGGTGGACGATCAGGGGCAGGAGCACGAGTTTGATCTCGTAGACGTCATCGAGGTGGCGCAGCAGCGCTACGCCATCCTCCAGCCGGCGGGAGAGGACGCCGACGCCGTGATCTTCCGGATGGAGGACGACGAAACGCTGTCCGCGGTCGAGGATGAAGAAGAGTTCGAGCGCGTGGCGGCGGCCCTGGAGGAGGCCGGCGAGGACGAGGACGATGACGCCGCCGACGGCGCGGAGGACGGCGACGACGAAGAAGATGACGAGGACGAGGAGAGCGACGACGAGGAGGAGTAGCGTCTGAGCGTGCGGCGGCTCGTCGTTCTGCTGATCGCGGGGGCCCTGGCGTTGGCCGGGGCCTTCGCCGTCTTCGGCGTGCTGCTCCGCCCCGTCGCCGCGGCGGGCCCCTCCCAGGTCGTGGTGATCCCCCGTGGGGCGTCGGTGCGGGCGATCGGGGAGCGTCTGGGCGCCTCCGGCCTCATCCGCTCGCCGGCGGCGTTCATCGCGGCGGCGAGACTGCGCGGCGTCAGCGCCCGCCTGCAGTGGGGGGAATACGCGCTCTCGCCGGCGATGTCCGCGCTGGAGATTCTCGACCGCCTGGCCCGCGGTCAGGTCTTGCTGCACCGCGTCACGATCCCGGAAGGGTACACCACCGCGCAGATCGCGCGGGTCCTGGGCGGCCGGGCGCTCGTCGATCAGTCGGCCTTTGAGCGGGCGGCGCGAAAGGAGGGCGGGCAGTTCCCCCAGGCCTGGCTGAGCGGACGGGCCGACCTGGAAGGCTACCTCTTCCCCGACACCTATCTGCTGCCGCGCGGTCTGGCGCCGGGGGAGGTCCTGGCGCGGTTTCTGGCGCGGTTCGAGGAACGGGTCGCCCCCGCCGCGCTGCCCCAGGACGCAGCGGTCACGCTGCACGAGGCGGTGATCATCGCCTCGATGATCGAGCGCGAAGCGCGCCTGGCCGCAGAGCGGCCCGTCATTGCCGGGGTGATCGCCAACCGGCTGCGCAGGGGCTGGCCGCTGGAGATCGACGCCACGGTCCTCTATGCGTTGGGCCGTACCTCCGGGCCGCTGACCGTGACCGATCTGGCGGTGGACTCACCGTACAACACCTACCGCCGCACCGGTCTCCCCCCCGGCCCCATCTGCAACCCGGGACTGGACGCCATCATCGCGGCGCTGCGCCCGGCGAGCGTACCCTACCTCTTCTACGTCCTGCGCCCGGACGGCAGCCACGAATTCAGCCGCACGCTGGAAGAGCACCAGCGCGCCGTCCGCCGCTACCGCCCGTGAAGATGCTGGAAGTCTTTCGCCCGCGCCGTCTCGCCGCCGCCGTGACCGAGATCGACCCGACCAGCCTGCGCGCCCTCGGCATCCACGGGTTGGTGGTCGACGTGGACAACACCCTTGTCCCCTACGGGAGCCGTGCCCCCACGGAGGGGGCGCGGCGATGGGTCAGCGCCGCCCGGGCAGCGGGGTTGTCCGTGGTGCTGGTGACCAACAACCGAACCCGCCGGATCCGGGCGCTGGCTGAGAGCCTCGACCTTCCCGTCGCCTCGGGCCTGATGAAGCCATCCACCGCCGGACTGCGCCGCGCCCTGGAGATGATGAAGCTGCGCCCAGAGCAGACGGCCCTCGTCGGGGACCAACTGCTCACCGACATCCTGGCGGGCAACCGCCTCGGCCTCTTCACCATTCTGGTGCGGCCGATGGGGCGCCGCGAGTTTCCCACAACGCGGCTGGTCAACCGGACGGTCGAACGGGTGCTCTGGCGGCTGCTGCGGCTGCCCTCCCGGGTGGGGTAGCGCGCGGAGTTGTGCGCGCGCCCGGGTCTGTGCGCCGCAAGGCGCGGGCATATACTTCAGGTGCACCATTGTTTCTGACGATTTCTGACGTTTCGGTGTAGACCCCCTTGTCGTGAGACTTCGCGTCGCACTGCCAGCGTACAACGTCGAGTGGGCGCCGCTCCTGCTCCGCTTCGCCGCGGTCGCGGCGGGGGCGTTCTTCATCCTGACCGATCCCGCCGCCTCGCTCGATCCGACGCCGCTGCGCATCGCCGTGGCGCCGGCGACCTCCGCGCTGGCCCTGGCCGGCCTGGCCCTCAGCGGGGTAATCCTGGCGGCGGCGCCGCGCATCACGATCATGGGAAGCTCCCTGGATGAGGTCCTGCTGCCCTTCGACCTCATCCTGGTGAGCCTGCTCGTGCGCTCGACCTCCCCCGAGGCGAGTATCTTCTACTTCTATTTCCCGCTGGTGCTGGCCTGGTCGACGGTGGGGGTGGGCATCTGGCGCGGGATGGTCGCGGGGGTCATCGCCGCGGCGGTCTTCGCCATCGTCGCCGGCCCGAGCGTCGCCGTGAGCGCGGTGGTTTCGGGGGCCCTGGTCCTGCCGCTCCTTGGCGCGGTCGGCGGCGCCGCCAACTGGACCCGCCGGCGGCGGCTCAACGATCAGCTGCGCCGGGCGCAGGCGGCCCAAGCGCAGCTGCGGCACATGCAGCGCGCGCAGCGAGCCGTGGCGGCCATGGCCCCGCTGCAGCTGCGGGCCCGGGTGGAGGGCTTCCTCGATCTCGTCGTGGATCTGACCGAAGCGGACGTCGCCGCAGCGGCCCTGCTGGACGAAGAGGGCGCGCCCGTCGTCCGCGGCGTCCGCCACCTGGAACGGCAGGACTGGGAGGCGCGCCGGTTCTCTCCCGAGGAGGGGCTGGCCAGACGGATGCTCACCGAGGGGGCCCCGCTGACAACCGAGGACGCCGCAGCGGATCCGCTGTGGACGGCGGTCTTCAACGGCGCGGGGATTCACGCGGCCGCGGCGGTGCCCCTGCGCATCCAGAACCAGGTGATCGGCTTCGCGCTGGTGGGTCGGCGCAACGGCGGACGGTTTCACCCCGACGATCTGGCGAGCCTGACGCTGGTGGCGGACGAGAGCGCCGTCATCCTGCACGACGGCCAGGTGCAGGAGCAGCTGCGCGAGCTGCTCTACTCGGCGGTGCGCACCCTGGTCGCCGCGCTCGAGGCCAAGGATCCGTATACGCGCGGGCACAGCCAGCGCGTGGCCAGCGCGGCGGTCGCCATCGCCACGGAACTCGGGCTTCCCGGGCAGGAGGTGGAACACATCCGCCTGGCCGGGCTACTGCACGACATCGGCAAGATCGCCACGCCGGAGGACATCCTGCGCAAGAGCGGGCCGCTTACGCCGGAGGAGCGCGCGGTGGTGAACCAGCACGCCGAGCGCGGGGCGGCCATCCTCGCCGAGATGCGCCCGTTCCGGCCCCTGGCCGAGCTCGTGCTCAGCCACCAGGAGTCCTATGACGGCAGCGGCTACCCCGACGGGCTGGCCGGAGACGCGATCCCTATGGGGGCGCGGATCATCCGCGTCGCCGACGCCTTTGACGCGATCATCTCCGACCGTCCCTACCGGCGGGGCAAGCCGCTCGCCCAGGCGACCGACGAGATGCGCCAGATGGCTGGGGTGGTCCTCGACCCCGAGGTGGTGGAGACCTTCCTCCGCGTGCTGGCGACGAAGCCGCCCTTTGACATCCAGCTGCGCATGTGGCGGGAACACTCGTGAACCGTCCCGGCGCCGCGCCAGGCGGGGATCGAGCAGGGGAAGGGGGGCCCGGCGTCGCGTCGAAATCCTCCCGACCATCTGAGGCGCCCGACGCCGCCGCGCGAGGACCGATGTCGCTCCGGACCATCCTGCAGGAACTCACGCCCGACGACGCCCAGGCAGCGGCCGTCGGGTCGATGGACGGGGCGATGGTCCAGGCGGTCGTCAAAGACCTGGAGCCCGATCTCACGCGCATCGGGCCTGACCTGGCCACGCTGATGAAGATCGGCGCCTTCTGCGCGCGCAAACTGGAAGGAGGCGAGATCGACTCTGTCTCCCTCTCCTCTGAGCGGCTCTCCCTGCTGGTGGTCGCCTTGACCGGCGAGCACTTTCTGGTCGTGGTGCTGCGCTCGGGCGGGAACGTCGCGCGCGCGCGCCTGGCGATCAAGAAACGCCGCAGCGAACTGGTGGAACTGCTGCCGTGACCCGCCGGGTTCCCGCGCTCCTCCTGGCGGCAGCCATCATCCTGGCGGCCGCGCTCCCCGTCGACGCCCGCGCCGGCGCGCTGGACTCAGGGATCGCGCACTACCGCCGAGGCCGTTTGGCTATGGCGGAGGCCGCCTTCCGTCAGGCGGTGCGGGCCCAGCCCGGCTCGCACCAGGCGCGCCACTGGCTCGGCGTGACGCTCTACGCGCGGCGCCGCTACGCCGACGCCGCGGTGGTGATGCAGAGTCTGACGGTGATGCGCCCGCGGGACCCGCAGGGCTGGCTGTGGTGGGGCCACGCCCTGGCCCAGGTGGGGGATACCACCCGGGCGCGAGCGGCGCTGGCCCAGGTGCTGCTGCTCCGGCCCTCGCGCCCTGTGGCCGAGCTCGCGCAGATGGGATTGCGCTCGCTCGCGGCGCCGGCTCGCACGGCGGCTCTCCCGCGGGCGCCGACCGTGCTGGCCTCGCTCGATCCGGTCACCTACGAGCAGGTCGCCCGCTCCTTCAATCCCCGCCTGGCGCCCGCCGAGGCGCGGGCCATCGCTGCCGCCATTCTCGGGTTCGGCCGGCAATACAACGTCGACCCGCGGCTGATCGCGTCGTTGATCGCCGTGGAGTCGGGATTCAGCCCGACCGCGCGCTCCTACAAAGGCGCGATGGGCCTCGGGCAGTTGATGCCCGCCACCGCCGCCTCCCTGGGCGTGCAGGCCTACGATCCGATCCAGAACATCTACGGCACCGTGCGGGTGATGCGCGGAAACCTGGATCACTTCGACTGGGACCTCAATCTGGCCCTCGCCGCCTACAACGCGGGCAAGGGCGCGGTGGCGCGCTACGGCGGCATCCCGCCGTACACGGAAACGCAGTTGTACGTGCGCAGCGTCGGGAAGCTCTACCTGCGGATGCGCGATCTCTATCCTGCCGGCGAACCCACCGCCGGCCTGCCGGGGCCGGCTCTGGCCGGCGGTCCGGCGGAGGGCGCGTCTTCGAAAGGTCTAGCCTCCGCGACGCCTGGGCAAGGGCACTAAAGGGAACTTGTAGGGAACCTGCGATAACGGCAAACCCACCGCGAGGTGGGGACGCAAAAGCCGCGGGACCGTCCTCGAGCGTCCGGAGATCGGACGGCGGGTCGGTCGGCCGGGTTGCCGACAGGTGCGGGGTTGTTCGCTACGCCCTCAGCCGCGGTGGCTCGGACCGGGGCTGGGGGCGTCGTCGTTCCTCGCAGCGGCGGGCGAGGGGCGGCGGGAGGCAGAGACCCGAGATGACACAGAACACGGGCCGGCGATCGTGGGCATGTCTGCTCCTTGGCGTCGTGCTGCTCAGCGGCTGCGGCGGCGGAGGCGCGTCGGAGGGCGCCATCCGCCTCGGCCTGATCGTTCCCGCCTCCGGCGATATCCCCGGCATCGCCCGCGCCGTCTCGGCGGGCGCCGAGCTCGCCGTGGCCGAGATGAACGAAGGGCGCGGCATCCACGGGCGCCGGTTGACCCTCCTGGTCGCGGACGACCGGGGCGACCCGGCGGAATCGGCGCGTCTGGTCGCCCACCTGGCGGCGCAGGGGGTCGTGGCCATCCTCGGCCCGGTCACCGATGGAGGGGTGCTCGCGGCGTCGCCGGCGGCCGAGCGGGAGAAGGTGGTGATCATCTCACCGGGCGCCACGGCGCCGCTGCCCTACGGCGGCCACTTCGTCTTCCGCACGGCTACGCCCGCCCGCAAGCAGGCCGAGGCGATGGCCGCCTACCTGGTCGGGCGGTTGTCGGCGCGGCGGATCGCGGTGGTCCACGACAGCAACGAGTACGGATCGCTGGTGGCGCTGGCCTTCGAGCAGGCCGTGCGCGAGCGGGGGGGCATCATCACCAGTCGGCGTCTCTATCGCGACGGCGACGCCGACTTCTCCCGGCACGTCCGCGGTGTGGTGGCCGAGCGGGCGCAGGCGCTCTTCATCGCCGGGTACCCGGACGAAGCGGCGCCGCTGATCCGCCAGGCCCGGGCGGCGGCGCGCGCGCTGATCATCGCCGGCAGCGATGCGCTCTATTCGGAGGAGACGGCGGTCGCGCTCGGGGCGGCGGCCAATCAGGTGTACGTCCCGGCTGCGTTCCTGCCCACCGTCCCGCTCCCGCAGGTGCGCGCCTTCGTCGCCGCCTACCGCAGAGCGTACAGCCGCAACCCTGACCAGTACGCGGCCCAGGCGTACGACGGGGTCAAGCTGATCGGCGTCGCGCTCCGGCGGGCCGGGACGGACCGCGAGCGCCTGCGCGACGCCGTCGCGGCGCTGCGCCGCGTGCCCGGTGTGACCGGCGAGATCTCCTTCGACACGTTGGGCGATCCGGTCAGAGACATCATGATCACGCAGCTCAACGGCGGGGCGTTCGTCACCGCCGCGCCCTGACGCCAGCCAGAGGCACAGAGAGACTACGTTGACGGAGGGACAGCGATGAAACTGCGAGTGGCTATCACGCTCACCTTGATCCTCGGAGCGGCCCTGCTCCCCGCGGCCGCGCAGCAGCGCACGTTCGTGCCGGTCGCCACGGGGGGCACCGCGGGGGTCTACTTCCCCCTCGGCGCCGCCCTCGCCGAAATCTGGACGGCCCGCGTCAGCGGGGTCCAGGCGACGGCGCAAACCTCGGCCGCGTCGGTGGCCAACATCAACCTGCTGGCGCGCGGCGACGTGGCGGTGGCCTTCGTCCAGAACGACACCGCGTTCTACGCCTTCCACGGTATCGAGATGTTCAAGGACCAGGTGAACAACCGCCCCGCCCCCATCGCCACCCTGCGCGGCATGGCGATGCTCTACCCGGAGACGATCCAGGTCGTCACCCTGAAGGGCAAGGGCATCAACAGCATCGCCGACCTGCGTGACCGGCGCGTCGCCGTCGGGCCCGCGGCCAGCGGCACCGAGGTCAACGCGCGCCAGATCCTGCGCGCCTTCGGCCTCGGCTACTACAACATCCGGGAGGACTTCCTCAGCTTCGCCGAGGCGGCGGACCAGCTGAAGGACGGCGTCATCGACGCCGCCTTCATTACGGCGGGCTTCCCCACGGCGGCGGTGACGGACGTGGCCGCCTCGCGGGACCTGCAGCTGCTGGCGGTGCCGCGCGAAGTGGTGGAGGAGCTGCGCGAGTCCTACCCCTACTACGCCAGCGTCACCGTGCCGGCCGGGACCTACCGGGGGCAGGACCGCCCCGTGCAGACAGCGGCCGTCATGGCGATGCTGGTCACCCGTCAGGACGTCCCTGAGCAGCTAGTCTATGACCTGACGAAAGCGATGTGGGACAACCTCGAACGGTTGCAGGCGGCGCATGCCCGCGGACGGGACGTCTCGTTTGCGACGTCGCGCCAGGGGATGCCCATCACGATGCACGCCGGCGCGCTGCGCTACTACAGGGAGCGGGGGATCCGCTGAGGTGAGCCCGCTCTCCCGGCCGCAGGCCGACGCCCTCCTCGCCCCGCTGCGGGGCGGACGGGCGCTCTACGACGAGCTGCGGCCGGCCTACGTGTCGCTCGATCCGTTCGTGTCCATGCTGCGGCGGCGGCGTTTCAGCGGGGTCATCCTGGCCGCGGGCGCACCGGGGGAGGGCGCCCTCTGGTTGGAAGAGGGACGGCTCTCCGGGGCCTGGCTGTTCTCTCCCGGCGCCGACGCCGCCGCGGCGATGTCCGATCCCCTCGAGGTGCTGCGGATTCTCTGGCGCGACGCCGACGCGCGCGTCGCCGTGCATCCCGGTGCGCCGCCCGCGGCGTGGGATGCGGGACCGCTCGCTCCCGCCGCGCCGGAGGAGCGCGCCGAGGAGGCGCCCCCTCGTGCGCCCGCGCCGCCGCCTCTTCCATCTCCGGCATCCCGGCGGCGGCCCGCGCGCGCCGAGCCTCCCCCCCCGGCGCCTGAGACGCCCGCCGGTCCCCGTCCGCTCGTCCCCTATCAGCCGCGCGTCCGGACGGCGGAGCAGGGCGAGCCCGAGGATCTCGCCCTTGCCGAGATCCCCTGGTCGCGGCTGCTTCCCGAGACGGTGGCGCGGGTGCGCCGGCATCGTGGGACGCCGCTGGCGCAGCGGTTGGAAGAGGCGATCAACGAGGCGATCGCCCCCGCGGCCCTCGCCGGGCGCGAGGTGCAGGGTGAAATCGATCCGCGTGGCGCCGCCGGCGCGCTGCGCACCGTGGCCGAGGGGCTCGGCGCCGTGGCGGGCGCGGCGTTCGCGGAGCGGTTGCTCTGGACCGTCGGCCGCGACTTCGCCTGTGAGGACGCGGTCAAGCGGATCCTGGGATCCGCGCCTCCCGAGGGTGAGGCGTGACGAACGCGCTGATGCTTCCGTTGCTCCTGCTCGCCGCGGGCGCGGCCGTCTTCCTGCCCGCCCCCGCCGATGCCCGCGCGCGCCTGCTGCAGCATCTCCTCGGCGTGACCCTGCAGGTGCTGGCGGCAGGGTCGGCCGCGGTGCTGCTGGGCCAGGCGGCCCGCGGCTACGGACGGGGCGAACGGGAGCGCCGGGTGTGGCTGCTCAGCGCCGCCGCGGCCGCCGCGACCACCGTGGGCTTCCTCATCTACGCGGTGGCGAAGTGGACCGGCGCGCCCCGCACCTATCCCTCCACCGCGGACGGCTTCCTGGTCGCCGCCTCCCTCATCCTGGCCGCTGCGCTGGCCGATGAATTCTGGCTGATCAGAACGATGCTGACGCGCCAGCAGCGCGTCGCCCTCATCGTGGCGGGGGTGACGGTCTTGATCGTCGTGGTCGGCCGGTTCATGTGGCCGATCATCGCGGCCCCGCTGGCGGGGACGGAGAAAGGCCTGGGGCTCTTCTACGCCGCGGCCGTCGCCCTGCTCTTCCCCTTGGCGCTGGGGCCGGCCGTGGCCTTCCGCGGCGGGGCGTCCGGCTACGTCTGGATGGGGATCGCCGTCGGCGTCCTGGCGCTGGCGGCGGCGAACCTGGGCTTCGTCTACCTCACCACGTACGATCTCTACTCGGACGCCCACCCGATCAATCTCCTGCGCGTGGCCGGCCTCGCCGGACTAGGCGCCAGCGCCGCCTGGCAGCGGCGGACGGCGGAGGCGCTGTGAGGTGAGCGCGTCCGCCTCCCAGATGCTGCTGACGCCGGAGCGGTGGTCTACCTGGGTCGCACAGCGGCACGAATGGAACGGCTTCCTCTGGATCCGCTGGCCTGACGCGGAAGCCATACTGCTCTTCGTCGCCGGCCGCCCGCGTATCCACCTCTGGGATGGAGGAGGATGGGCAGAAGGAGAGCACGCCCTCACCGCCGTGGCGCAGCGTTTGGAACGCATGCACCCACCGCGGTGGGGTCAGGTTGCCCTCCCCGCCCGTTGGGCGAGCGCCATTCGAGACCTCGCGCTGGCCCAGCCGCTGCTCCCCTCGGAGGTGGTCTCCCCGGCGGCCTGGGTCGAGTGGGCGCAGCGGACCCATTTCGGGGGCATGGCGGTCCTTGTCGGCGACACCTCCGCAGCATGGATCGTTCACGAAGGGACGGTGCGCTCGGTCCGATTCACGCAGGGCGCCGCGGTCAATGGCGAGGGCGTCCCGGCGCAGGCGGAAGGGCTGCTGCAGATCTACCGCGGGCGCGTCTCACAAGAGGTGTTGCCGCCGGCGCCGCGGCCTATTGAAACCCTACAGAGGGCTGAGGGACTGCCTCCTGCTCCAGAAGTACAGGATACTTCCGCAGAGAGGCAGTCCCTCAGCCCCCCGCCGATTCCAGTGGCCGCGGCGCCGGCGGCAACAATGCCTGCGCAGGCTCCGGTGGCCGCGGAGCCGGCGGCGGCACCCGCCGAGGTTCCAGCGGTCGAGGAGCCCGCGGCCGCGGCGGAGGCGGCGCCGGAAGGCCAGCAGCAGCCTCCCATACCCGTTCCCGTCGCGCCGGAGAACGGCTCCACCCCGACAGCACAGGAGGATGTAGCCCCACAGATCTCCCCGCCCGCGCCGGCGGAACACGGGGAGAGCGCGGTGGATCAGGCCAGGAGCGAAGCGTCTCGTCGTTTTCGGGGCGACGAGCGATTCCTCCTGGCCCCCACCGTCGACGCGGCGGGAGATGCGGTCGTGGCGCTGGCGGCGGTTCACGGCCCGGACACGCATCGCTTGCTCACGTTCCTGGACGGCACACGGACCCTGGCTGAGGTGGCCCAGGCGGGGTCGGCGCCGCTCGCTCGGGTCGAGGGGCTCGTGGCCGCGCTCCTGGAGCGGCGGATGGTCTTCCGGTACACGTCGCGGGTGCGCGCTCCGGCTTCCTCTAAATAGGGCGTTGCAGGAGCCTTGCCGCAGCTGCCGTGGCCCGGCCAACGCCTCCGGCCGGCTGGCGTCAGGTTTGTCGCCGGTTTGAGGGAGGGAATTTTTTTGCGGAAGCTGAGGAAGAAGCAGGAGTCCCGGAGTTTGCGTAGAATATCGGGGGTCACAAGTTCATAGAAAGTCCCCGAGAAAGGCTAACCCATCGCGAGGTGGGGGCGCAAAGTTACGGGACCTAGCAATAGGTCGGCCGGGCTGCCGAAGGGATAAGGTTTCACAGAAATCGCTCTCGGGGAACCTCACCGGGAGCGATTTCAAACTTTCAGGCGGACGCGTCGCACTTTTCGCCGCAGCATTCATCGCCCACCTGAGCCTGCTGCCCCGACAGGCTCGCGGATGCCTCGGGCATCTCATCGAATTCGGGGCGCGACCACCGGAGGGAGAGACCGATGGCAGCTCGTAGTGCAGCCGTTCGCCGTAGCGCCGAGCCAGGTCGACCGCAGATCCGCACTCATCCATCCACCTCGGTCGTCAGGCTCGAACGCGCGGCGCCAGAAGCAGAGCGTCCGGCTCGAGACGAGGACGCCTTAGTCGCCCGCTACGCGGAGACCCGCGAGCCGGCGCTGCGGGAGCAGGTCGTCCTCGCCTGCACGCCGCTGGTTCGGCGGATCGTCTCCGACTTCATCTTCGCCGGGGTGCCCACCGACGACCTGATGCAGGTCGGCTTCATCGGAATGCTCAACGCCCTGGAGCTTTTCGATGCCGGCCGGGGCGTCAAGTTCGTCACCTACGCCAGCCACCTCATCCGCGGCGAGATCCGCCACTATCTGCGCGACCACCGGGACACGATCCGCAAGCCCCGCTGGCTGCAGAAGCTCAATCACCAGATCGAGGAAGCCTCCGCGCGCTACATCAGCGAAGAGGGGCGCTTCCCCGCCGTCGAGCAGCTCGCCTCCGAGCTCAACGTGGAGGAGGAGGGGCTGATGGAGGTCCTCAAGACCCGCGAGGTCCTGCGGACCATCTCCCTGGAAGCGGACGAGGAGACGGGGGAGCTGCGCGCCGACCGGGACCGCACGGGGCAGCGGGGCAACGGCGGCGTGCCCCTGCCGCTGGAGGACCGGATCGTCCTCTTCGAGGCGATGGAAAAGCTGAACGCGCTGCAGCGGCGCGTCCTCTACTACCTCTTCTTCACCGACCTCACGCAGATGGAAGCGGCTCGACGCATCGGCATCAGTCAAAAACACGTCTCGCGCGTGCTGGCGAGCTCCTTGACGAAACTCCGGGCGCTCCTCAGCCCGGCGATG